>JGI1652J44930_10000225_pt1 | contig 22716 bp, 25 predicted proteins | sample NewIslsDNAsample_FD_44930 | JGI IMG/M metagenome (IMG submission 44930)
CTGAAAACGCTTTGCCTTTACAAACAACTGCTTTTGAATATCCTCCAGCAGTACTGGCAATTGCTCGACAAGCTGATCAATCGGAAGAGGCTGTTTTTCGCTTGAATCGCGACGCGCAATTACAACCTGATTGTTTTCAAGATCGCGTGGACCAACTTCTATACGAATAGGAACGCCTCTCATCTCCCATTCGTTAAACTTCCAACCGGGACTTTCATTGCCAAAGTCTGTTCGCACACGAATACCTGAATCTTTGATAGCTTGGAACAATTGTTCCACTTTTTCGCGGACCATCGGTTGTTTCTTTTTCGGTCCAACTGGAATCATAATCACTTGAGTTGGTGCTACACGCGGGGGCAATACCAAGCCATGATCATCACCATGTGCCATAATCATGGAACCAATCAGTCTCGTCGACGTTCCCCATGAAGTCGTATGTACATACTGCAATTGATTATCTTGATCAAGATAACGAATATTAAATCCTCTGGCAAAATTTTCACCTAAATAGTGAGAAGTTCCGGCCTGCACCGCTTTTCCATCCTTCATCATGGCCTCGATGGAGTATGTATCAACCGCACCCGCAAACTTTTCACTCGGTGTCTTCTGGCCTTTCCAAACCGGAATGGCCAATTCTTGTTCCACAACTTCTTGATAAACATCGAGCATCTGCAAAGTTTCTTTACGTGCCTCTTCCTCTGTGGCATGAGCAGTATGGCCTTCTTGCCATAAAAATTCGGAAGTACGCAAAAATGGGAGCGTTCGCTTTTCCCAACGAAAAACATTTGCCCATTGATTAATCAAAACCGGCAAATCACGATAACTCTTGATCCATTGGCTGTACATATGGCCAATGATGGTTTCCGAAGTAGGACGCAAAGCAAGCCTTTCCTCCAACTTGTCACCAGCTGCTTCAGTTACCCAAGGTAACTCGGGGCTAAAGCCTTCAATATGCTCTTCTTCTTTTTGAAAAAATGATTCTGGAATTAACATTGGGAAGTAGGCATTGCGATGTCCAGTTTCTTTAAAACGCTTGTCTAATGCTGCTTGAATCCTTTCCCACAACTCATAACCGTCAGGCTTAAAGACAATACAACCACGTACAGGTGCATAATCCATCAACTGCGCCTTGCGAATCGTATCAATGTACCAACGTGAAAAATCAACAGATTGAGGAGTTATTTCTCGCAATGATCCTTGTTTTTCCACAATTCAACACCCCTTGATAATCATAAAAAACTTTCGATAACGATCGTGTAGAACCGTTCCTTTCCTGGCTTACTCCCTTTGCAAAACGAGACCCAAAAAAGCTTACTCAGGAAAGCAATAGCTTATTGAAGGATCAATATATCATCTAAACAGATCTGCTATTCGTTTAGTATACAAGCGAAACGAACGAAGTGCCAGCAAAAAAGAAAAATTGGCAAGAAAGTCGAAAAAATCGCAATATGGCTTACTAACTTTCGTACACCATTGTATCGCGTAAACGTTTAGGCCTTGTCGCGCGATACTGCTTAAAACAGAGAAAATAGATAATAACAACATCGATCACATCCCCGCCATAATACATCATCATCCCAGCCAGTTTCGCTTCTGCTGGAGATACACCACTTGGTGGATATGCATAAATCCATTTTGCAAGCAGTGCATGCCCTGCCATGGCAACAATCAGTACAATGGCTCGCAAACGAAACGAATACCGATGCGATGTTGGTTCTAACTCAATCATTGATGTTGTAAAAAGATAGCCGGCCAAAAAAAGATGGATATGAATGAACAATGCAATTAGCCAATGACGATGCAATAAGTGATGTAGATCCGTTAGATAAAGGAACCACAGGCCGCCAATATTCATTAGTGATGCAATCAACGGATGATGATAGAAAACAAGTAGCCGACTCTTCAAAATCTTCGTTATCCTGCGAGCATGTGTCACCGACAAGGAACGTAACAACAGTGTTAGCGGTGTACTCAATACTAACAAAAGCGGAGACAGCATCCCCAACAAAAGATGATGCAACATATGTTCAACAAAATTGGGCTGATTCAAAAATAGGCTGAAAATCACAAAAGCTGCCGATATGCATCCTCCAAACCAACAGAATGTTCGGTAAAGAGGCCAGTTGTCATACTGTCGATTACTGCGAGCAACACAAATCAAATAACCGAGCATCAAAACGAGCAATAGAACACTGATCATCACTACAGCAAGCAATTGCTTTTTTGCGAAATCAACAGCAATCATCTCCACACCTTCCGATGCTGATTTAGGATGAGCAGTAAGCCTACNATCACCAATAGTATTGCGGTCAAATTCCAAGTTAGATCGTATGGAAGCAAATCAACACCATAGCGAATCTGATGAATCCGAAAAATCTTATGTTGCACAAGCCCATCATATAATTGAAAGACGCCAATGCCAAAAATGGCACTTCCCAACCAACTTTTCAACACCAACGCCTTGCACCTTTTTAAATCAGCGTACAAAAACAACGAACCAACTGTTGCAAACCAACTGAAAGCATGAAAAAGTCCGTCTGCTACCATGCCCANATGGGTTGTAGCTCGATCATAAAAATGATGCCAGTGAAGTAGTTGATGAAATATCATTTCATCAAAAAAAGAAACAAATCCAATTCCAAATAAAAAACCCGACCAAAAGTTTTTTGTTGTCAACAATGATTTTCGTGACTCAATTTCATTTTTTGTNTTTTNTTCCATAATNTACCTNTCCTTCATCTTTTTTCTTTCATCTTCTCCCAAAACCGGTCGAATCATTCGGTCCATAAAAAAAGAGCTGAGAGAGAAACTCAGCTCTTTTATAGCCCAATTGAAATAAACTTGATTTCCAAAAATTCTTCCATCGCATGATGACCGCCTTCACGACCAATCCCGCTTTGTTTGAAACCACCAAATGGAGCTTGGGTCTGTGTTGGTGCACCATCGTTAACACCTACTATGCCGTATTCCAAAGCCTCGGCAACACGGATGCAACGACGATAGTTTTGAGTATAAACATATGCCGCTAACCCATAGATAGTATTGTTCGCTTTTGTGATCACTTCATCCTCACTGGTAAAGGTAATGATGGGGACAACAGGACCGAAGGTTTCCTCTTGACAAATCTTCATCTCCTCGGTAACATCCGTAATCACGGTTGGTTCAAGAAAGAAACCGTTTGCATAATCGCCATCAGTTAACCGCTTGCCGCCATAAACAACCTTTCCACCTCGCTCTTTTGCATCTTCAATATGCTCCAGCACTCGATTCAGAGCTGCTTCATTCACAAGCGGACCAATCTCAACTCCTTTTTCATCACCCCGCCCTACTTTGGTTTTCTGCAAACGNTCAACCAATTTGTGAATGAAATCTTCAGCAATGGTTTCATGTAAATAGAGGCGATTGGTACAAATACACATTTGCCCGCTGTTTCGATATTTGCTCTCAAAGAGTCCAGCTACCGCTGCATCCAAATCGGCATCATCAAAAACAATAAATGGAGCATGTCCACCTAGTTCCATACTGATTCGCTTCACATGCTTAGCAGCGCCTTTCATCAGTAACTTTCCAACTTCCGTCGAACCAGTAAAAGCAATCTTCGCCACTTTTGGATTTTCGATTATTTCTTCTCCAATTGCTTTTTCATCCCCAAGCACCAGATTGGCAACGCCTGCCGGCAAACCCGCTTCAGCAAAAAGCTCTACCATTCGAATCGCAGTCAATGGTGTTTGTGGTGCTGGTTTAAAGACCACTGTACAACCTGCCGCCAATGCAGGGGCAATTTTCCGCGCCGCCATATTAATGGGGAAATTCCAAGGTGTAATCGCTGCTACAACACCTACTGGTTGCTTGATGACTGTGATTCGCTTATTGGCAAACGTGGATGGAATTGTTTCCCCATATACTCGCTTCGCTTCTTCTGCGTACCACTCAAAGTTATCAACTGCACCCATCACTTCAAACTTTGCTTCTAAAAACGGTTTCCCCATCTCACGCGAGATTATTTCAGCCAATTCATTGCGATTCTTGCGAATCAATCCGGCAATATTTGCGAGATATTTTGCCCGCTCTCGTGCGGTTAATTGTGACCAAGCTGGAAATGCTTGATGTGCCGCATCAATCGCTTTGGTTGCATCTCGCTGATCACCATAGGTCACGACACCTACACACTCGCCAGTAGCTGGATTGATTACATCATAAGTATCATTGCTTTCTGCATACACCCACTCGCCATTCAGATACATCGCTCGAACATCAGACATCTCGATCACCTCAAGAAATTGGTTTCAACGCTTCAAATGGGTTCTTACAAGCATTGCAATAAAAGATGCTGCGACAAGCTGTCGGACCAAATAGATTCTCCATGCCTGTTTTAGTTGAGCCACAGTAGGGACAATCAACTTCCCATAGTCCTGTTTGTTGATCAACTTTAGGCGGTGGCGCAATGCCAATTTTCTTCAATTTCTCTCTTGCCGCTGATGAAATCCGATCAGAGGTCCATTTCGGTTCCTTGAGAAAGACTACTTCAACCTGCTTGATGCCATCAACTTCTGTAATCGCTTTCACTACATCCTGTTTCATCAACTCAATTGCCGGACAACCCACAAAGGTGGGAATCAATTGCACGATCACTTTTTGACCATCAACAATAATTCGCTCCACCATTCCTAAGTCAACCAAACTTACCGTTGTCATCTCAGGATCCATCACTTCTGCCAGTTTCGCCCACACTTGCTGCTCAAGTTGCATGAATCATCATCTCCTACCAGCTTGCTTGCGGATCCAAGCGATAAACTTCGCTCAGTTCATTGAGTGCTTCCACCAACTCATCCGTATGCTTGCCTTCGCGACCGGTTTGTTCAACTGCTTCCGGTTCACCCAACCAATCAAGACCAACACGACTAAATTTCTCTCTTAATTGCGTATAATAAGTCTCTCTCATTTCCNCTTCATTTACGTTGAAATGATCTTTCAGAATCAATGATTTTTTCGGCCCTAAATCCAGCAATGTTGGAAGATCGCGCCAAGTCTTTGCAAGTGCTTGATTCAAGCGTTTTTTGGCTTCATCCGTACTCTGCGCTAATTGATCAATCCAAACTTCCCAATGAAATAGATGGAAATATTGTTCCTGGCGAATCTTGACACTCACATCAGCAAGCGGCTGATAGGAAGATTCCTCCAACCAATCAAGACGCAATTTTTTAAAGACCTCATAGCAATAATTGCGAAGAATGGTATATGCCCAATCATATTGGGGTGATTCCCGATAATGTCCCTCGCCATTTGCACGCTCGGTTAAAATCGCATTTCGATACTTATCGGGCTGACGCAATTGTGCAAGATCATCCAGTTGACCAATCCCTAACTCTTCTAACAACTGATAAAACATCACCGCATGTCCTAAGGTGTTCTGCGTAANCGAAGCAAAAGCTACATCCTCTTCAATATGTGGTGCAAGTCCAATCCATTCNGAACCTCGATGACTGATTAACAAATCATCATCCGCCAATTGCAACAAAAGTTCCGTTAGCCCTTCCAGATACGTTTGATCTTTTTTCGCCTCTTCCGGAGATTGATAAATCTTCGTCAACGTCCACCCTCCTTTCCTAAACCTTTAACTGATCGTTATTTTTCGCTTTCAGTTCTCTCCATTTTGAAGGAATATACCCATAGAAACTGGGATTGCGGTATTCTTTATTATCTAATCGAGCCAACGCTTGTCGTTTTTCCGGCGCTAGATAATGGATATGTTCTCGCTTCACCACAAAGAGATTGCTTGGAACCTTTTCTCTACGCATAAAGTTTTCTTGCGCCAGCGATAAAGCGATTTCAGGACTCGGCGCTAATAAACTAAACTGACTTTCAAATTTCGAGGTCAGATCTTTCTGGCTAAATACTTCATATACATCATAATCTTGTCTCTTTTTTTGGTTGCTCAATCGGATCATCTCCCTTAACTCACCTGCTGAAGATGAAGTAATGCTTCACGAACCCAAGCGTTGCTTTCAAAACCAATTCGTCTCAGTTGTAAGCGATTTTGCGAACGCGGGCCACGGTTTTTCGCAATCACATTTTTGAGGTAACTATAATCAGGATGAGTATAAATCCATTTTTCCTTCTGCTCGTCATAACGTAATTTTGGATCTGGAATCGAAAGGCCCAAAGCCAAAATCTGCGGTACATATTTATCTAAAAACTCTTGTCGCAATTGTTCATTGGTTTTCGTCCGAATCTTATAACGAAGATTTAATTGTTGATTACTTTTCATTGGCCCATTTTCAGGTGGTCCAAAAAACATGAGCAGGGCATCCCACCAACGGTTTAATGCATCTTGCATCATAGCTCGTTGCTTTTTCGTCCCATCGCCCAACTGTATCACCATATCTTCACCATGATAGGCATGAAAGCGCTCTTCCATAATGATCCGCTTTAAAGCACGTACATAGGGAGCATAGGAAGATTGAACCAACATCTTCTGCGTAATAATGGCTGCACCATCAACCAACCAGCCAATCAAAGCGGCATCAGCCCATGTAGGCGCTTCCATATGAAACACATTGTGAAACTTAAGTCGAGAAGCAAACAAATCTTGAATCAGATCCTCTCTTGTTTTGCCCAACGGACGGAGCAAATCCTCTGCAACTCGCAACAACAACTGTCCATGTCCCATTTCATCTTGCACTTTGGCCATAAGTGACAATTTCCGGCGTAATGTAGGCGTGCGAGGTACCCATTCTTTTTCAGGAAATGCGCCCATGATTTCGCTAATACCATGCATGCTTATTAATTTAATTAATTGGATACGATAATCATCGGGCATCCAATCATCTGCCTCAATTTTTTCCCCGCGATCAATTCGGGACAAAAATTCCTCATGTCTCCGCTTATATTCAGCGTCTTGATTTGTCTGCATTATCAAATTCACTGGTCTCACCCCTTGTTGCTTGGAAAGGATTCGCTTTTAATTCAATAATTTATAATACGTTTTTGTAACGTTATAATAACATAACGTCATATAAAGTTGTCAATACCTTTTTACAAAAATGATCAACATCCATTTCACGAAAAAAAGAAAGGACTTATCACCCAAATCGAGCGATATATTTGGGCAAAGTCCTATCAATTGTCGCCTACCATCAAGAGTTGATCGATCAACTACTTCACCAATTGGAATTTTCCATTTTTCACTTCAACCATAATCATGCTTTCACCCGTTAGACCATTATGATCTTGTGGCGAGAAATGAAATTCACCTGTTACCCCTACATACTTCACCTGTTCAATCGCATCAGACAGTTTGGAAACATCCCCTTTTACACTCTTCAATGCCTCTACCAGAATATTTAAGCCATCATAACTATATCCAGCAAAACCATTAGGCTTTTGCTTGTAGGTAGCTTCATAGTCCTTCACAAATTTTTGCACAATTTCTGCTTGTGGATCATTGGCGTCGATCTGTTCAGGAGCTAAAATCTTCTCTGCTGCCATAAAAACACCCTCTGCATCCTTGCCAGCTAATTGGAGAAACTGCAAATTCGCACTGCCATGTGAGCTTACAAGCGGAATCGTAATTCCCAGTTGTTTTGCCTCTTTGACAATTGTTGCGGGGCCTGGATTCGTACCAGCAATTATAATCGCTTGTGCATCACTGTTCTTGATTTTTGTTAACTGCGAACTCATGGACTGGTCTTTGGTTCCATATTTCTCTTTGGCAACGATCGTCAATCCATACTCCGGTGCAAATTTTTCCAATTGCTGCATAAAGCTGCTTCCATAGGGGTTGCTATCATGGAGTGCCGCAATTTTCTTAATCCCTTTTTGCTGCAAAAACTTGTACATCAATTTGGTTGCATGTATATCTGTATGTGGTGTTTTGAAGATCCCCTTGCGAACCGGTGTCGTCAAATCATGCGCAGCCGCCATCGAGATCATTGGTATCTTTTGCGCTTCAGCGTATTTGGCCATCCCCAATGATGGACCTGTTCCAGATGAACCTAAAACCGCAATCACTTTATCCTTTGTAACCAGCTTCTTAATTGCTTTCACCGCTTCGGTGTTATCCGACTTATCATCCTCAATAATCACTTCAAGCTTTTTCCCATTAATGCCGCCGCTCTCATTAATCTGTTTCACTAATAGCTCAACAGCTTGTTTTTCTGGTACGCCCAACGGACTGTTTGCACCTGTCAACGAAAAGACTGCTCCAACTTTAATGGTTTCATTTTTGCTTTCTCCACCAGCGCCACAAGCAGCCAACAACACTATGGTGAAACATAATACAATCGAAAGCAGCCATTTTTTCCAGTTTTTCTGCATTTTTTTCACTCCTATTCATGAAAGATGTGTTTTTCCTAAATATGCAGACTGAATTTCTGGATGATTGCTTACCTCATCTGCAGTCCCTTCCAGCACAATTCGACCTGTATTTAACACGTAAGCTCGATCGGATATTTCCAAAGCAGCTTTCGCATTTTGCTCAACAAGAAGAACCGTTGTCCCCCATTGATCCCGAATCCGCTTCACCATCTCCAAAATCTCCTTCCCAACAAGTGGTGCAAGGCCAAGTGAAGGTTCATCGAGTAGTAACATAGAGGGTCGTGAAAGCAAGGCACGACTAATTGCCAACATCTGCTGCTGACCACCTGACAAGGTACCACCTAACTGCGTTCGTCGTTCCTGCAAAATCGGAAAAAGCGTAAAGATTTCTTCCATCTCCTGCTGAATTTCTGCCCGACTTGTTTGATTTAAACGGTGTGCAGCACCCAACCATAGATTGTCTTCAACCGTCAGTGTCGTAAAAATTTGTCTGTGCTCTGGCACATGTGCCATACCAAATGGAACAATGGCATCAGCGGGATATCGATGAATATCTCGCCCATGGAATTGAATGACTCCTTCTTTTTCCGTATGCAAACCGCAAAGACAATTTAAAAGGGTGGTTTTTCCAGCTCCATTGGAGCCCAAGAGAGAGACAATTTCTCCCTCATACACTTCCAACTCAATACCATGCAGCACTTCAACTGGACCATAACGAGCTGTCAACTCTTTTACTGTCAACACCTTTTCTCTGACGAGATCCTGTTTGTGATTCATTCGCTGCTTTTGTGAAACGCCAACAGCAACCTGTTCATTCTCATCCCCAATGTAAGCCGCAATCACTTTTGGATTTGTCTGGATCTCCTTTGGTTTTCCTTCCGCAATTTTCACTCCGCGATCCACAACCACAATACGATCTGCAATCGACATCACCATATCCATATCGTGCTCGACAAGCAAAATGGATGTCCCAAAATCTTTTATGTTTATTAATAATTCGGCCATCTTCGCTGTTTCTGAATGATTCAGACCGGCAGCCGGTTCGTCTAAAAGCAACAATTTTGGTTCAGCCGCCAATGCGCGTGCAATTTCCAACTGTTTGAGTTTTCCATAAGGAAGACTCTTAGCTAATTGATGGGCCGATTGTTCCAAACCGACAAATGCAAGCCATTTTCGAGCAGTTTGAACCATTTTTTTCTCTTCTCGTCGCGCCAAAGGGAGCTTAAAACCATTGGCAAAAAGGCCTGTCCGCGTTTTTGGATGTAACGCAATCATGACATTCTCCAAAACCGTCATTTCATCAAAGATCTGTAAGTTCTGGAAGGTGCGAGCAATACCAAGACTTGCATATTCGTATCCCTTAACGCCTGTAAGCGATTGATCAGCAAAACTGACTTTCCCTTGTAATGGCGGAATTGTTCCAGCAATCATATTTAAAATCGTGCTCTTCCCCGCACCATTTGGACCAATCAAGGCGACAATTTCATTGGGTTGAACGGAAAAAGAAACGTTTTGAACAGCCCGAACTCCACCAAACTCCATTGAGATTCCTTCAACCTGAAGCAATGCGGCTGTCATCGTACCGTCTCTCCTTCCTTATTGTCCTGAAGATAAGTTGTTCCATTTTCGTCTTGTGAGTATGTTGTTTGCTGTTCCTTCATTTGTCGCTGTCGAAACTGCACATTTTTCCACAACATCTGCAAGCGGGGTACGACTCCCTCTGGCATAAACATGATAATTAAGATCAAAATGGCGCCAAAGACAATCGTATCAATATCTCCCTCCAACGCTGGGTAAATATCACTTAATTCTGCCAAACCAGTCCGAATCAATTCAATAAACACTGTGCCAACAAGTGCTCCCCAAATACTGGTCATCCCGCCTACCACCACAATCGTGATAAAAACAATCGATTCATGAAAACCAAATGGTTGCGGATCTAACATCCCCATATAATGCGCATATAATCCACCCGATAAACCGGTAAACATTCCGCCTAGCGCAAAAGCACTTAAGCGAAACTTGCGAACATCGATTCCCATGGATGTCGCTGCAATTTCACTCTTATGAATGGCACGGAAAGCGCGACCAATTCTTGAATGAACAAGATTTAAGGTAAACAATAGAACGAGCGAAACAATTCCCCATACGAGATAATACATTCGCAACTCGGATTCACCGAAAAATGGAATGGCAGGAATGCCAATCAAACCATTTGCTCCTCCAGTAACCGCTTCCCATTCAGTTAAGAGAATTTGCACAATATAACCAAAAGCGAGAGTCGCCATTGCCAGGTAATAACCACTTAAACCAGCGATTGCACGTGCAAGAATAAACGCAATGATACACGGAATGATGGTGGCAGCTATTAATCCCAAAATGGGCGAAAGTCCATATTTGGTGGAAAGAATTGCGGAAATATAGGCTCCGATTCCCCAGAAAGCAGCTTGTCCAATTGAAATTTGTCCTGAATAACCAACCACTAGGGAAAGGCCAATGGCCACAATCGCATAGATCCCGGTAATCACCATGAGCGAATGATAATATTCGTCGATAAAGAGAAAGGGAAGAAGCAAAATGATAAGCAAATAGATCAAAAAACTTTTGCGAAATTGCTTCATTATAAACCCCCTTTCCCTACACTACGTTCAGTAAAGAATCCAGTCGGTTTTACCAGTAAAATTGCGATAACGACTAGAAAAGCAATCGCATCCTTTAGACCTGAACTGATATAACCCGCTCCCAGCGATTCAATCATACCAAGCGCAAAACCGGCTAACACCGCGCCAACCGGATTGCCAACGCCTCCTAAGATCACAGCTGCAAACCCTTTTACACCAAGCAAAATGCCAACATCATACGAGGTAACATTTAATGGCGCAATCATGATTCCTGCAATTGCACCCGTTGCTGCACTTATCGCAAAACAGAGCAACATCATTTTGGCTGGATTGATGCCCATTAAGCGAGCCGCCTTCTGATTGATCGAACAAGCACTAACTTTCTTTCCCAATAATGTTTTTTCATTGAGATACCAAAGAGCAAATAACACCAAACCGACAGTTACCATCACCCAAATACTCTGCTGGGCAATACTGACACCCGCAATCACAATGGGCTTATTGCTAGTTAAGGGCTCCAACGGGTATGCATCTTTTCCCCAAAAGAAGCTCGCTAGACCGCGGATCAGTGTCGAAACACCGATTGTCAAAATAATCAAGCTAATCGGATTCGTGGTTTTGGTGGGGCCAATAATCAACGATTGAATCAAGCCACCGAAAAGTGTCACCAATAAAATAGCGAGAATCATTGCACCAACGTATGGAAAGCCAGCGCTCAGCATTGTAACCGTTAACATTCCACCTAACATTAAAAACTCGCCCTGTGCCATATTGATGACCTTACTGACGTTATAAATCATGATAAAACCGGCAGCAACAATGGCATAAATCCCACCTGAAACCAAACCATTGACAACATACTGCAAGAATTCAGTCATGCACTTCCTCCCTTCCGCCATATACTGATTGATAACGCTTTCAATAAAGCGTTTTCAAAGCAATTGCATCAGGTGTAAATGCAGGGCCATTCCCACCACCTCTCCCCTACTTAGCAACACAAAATTTTATTTCACGCTTTTGTAACGTAATATTAATATTTTGTTTTATATTTTGTCAATCATTTTTTAAAAAAAGGCATTGATTCATTTGTTGCCAATTTCTGCTTGCAGACGACAAATTTTTTCAGTCATCTTTTCTTTCAAGAAAATCTTTTGCGTAAAAGTGCCTTCTCCAATCAGATGCAGATCGGTCTCAGCGGTAACCTTGCAAATTACCTCCCTTTCCGTCACTTCTGTACAGATTGCACGGAAGCGCACCTGCTGTCCTAACACAGCAGGATTGATATGTTTTATAGAAACAGCAAAGCCTGCTCCTTCTTCCTCTTCATTCAAATACGGGAGAATAATGTATCTGCCGGCCTTTTCCATGTAATAGATCATCGTGACTGTCGACATGACAGGATGAACCACATTCCCATCAAAAGCGGGGAACATGGATTCATCAACTGTCACTTCGAATTCAACACTGTTTCCAACCTTGAGGCCTTTCTTCAATCTTGTTCCACCCTTTCAATGATGGTCGCAATTCCTTGACCAACGCCAATACACATGGCAGCAAGTCCATATCGAACTTTTCTGCGCTCCATTTCGTATAAAAGCGTTGTTAGAATTCGGGCTCCACTACAACCAAGTGGATGTCCCAAAGCAATTGCACCACCATTTACGTTAACTTTCTCACGATCAATCCCCAGCTCTTGCATACAAGCAATCGTCTGCGCAGCAAAAGCTTCATTTAATTCAACAAGATCAATCTCTTCAATCGATAAACCCGCTTTTTGCAACACTTTTCGTGTCGCAGGAACCGGACCGATGCCCATCACGGAGGGATCAACTCCCGCAACGGCAGAGGCAATCACTTTCGCTCTTGCTTTTAGTCCCAACTGCTGTGCTGTTTCCTCCTCCGCTAATAGCAACGCTGCTGCACCATCATTAAGTCCAGAGGAATTACCAGCTGTCACAGTTCCATCCTTTCGAAATGCCGGTTTCAATCTCGCCAGCTGTTCCCATGTCGTCTCCGGACGTGGATGTTCGTCCTGCACAACGACTTTTCTTTCCCCCTTTTGGTCTTTGCTGTCAACTGGAACAATTTCAGCAGCAAATTTGCCTGCTGCAAACGCCCTTTTATAGCGCTGTTGACTCAAAAGCGCATATTCATCTTGCATTTCACGGGTAATCCCATATTGCTCTGCAACGTTTTCAGCTGTCTCCCCCAACGAAATAGGAGGATAAACCTGCGCCAACCGATCATTGACCAGCCGCCAACCCAATGTGGTGTCATGCAACGTCACATGTCCACGTTGATAGGCCTGTTCGGGTTTCATCATCACCAATGGCGCACGCGTCATACTTTCCGTACCACCGGCAATATAGAGGGTTCCAGCTTCCGCTTTGATTGCATTCGCACATTGATTAACTGCTTCCAACCCAGACCCACATAAACGATTAACTGTCACTCCCGGTACATCGACCGGTAAACCCGCAAGTAGTAAAGACATGCGGGCAACATTGCGATTATCTTCGCCAGCCTGATTGGCACATCCCAACACAACATCATCAATCAAGCGGGGGTCAATCTCATTTCGTTCCAACAATGCTTGAATCACAATCGCACCTAAGTCATCCGGACGGATCTCTTTCAATGCACCGCCATATCGACCAATCGGTGTACGAATCGCATCGATGATTACAGGTGTTTTCATCTTCATCGCTCCTGTCTACAATGCTTCAACCAACGTGGCTAATCCTTGTCCACCACCAATGCATAATGAAACCACTCCATATCGCTGTTGGCGGCGTTTTAACTCATAGAGAATCGTGCTCAATAAGCGCGTGCCGGTCATCCCCAGCGGATGGCCCAATGCAATAGCTCCTCCATTAACATTGGTTCGATCCAGAGGCAAACCAAGCTGACGAATACAAGCAACTGCTTGCGAGGCAAAGGCTTCATTCAATTCAAACAGATCAATATCGTCTATGCTCATCTTGCGATCAGCAAGCAATTTACGAATAGCAGGAACAGGACCTATGCCCATAACAGTCGGATCAACTCCACAACTAACAAAATGCACAATCCGGCCAATTGGCTCTGCACCTGTCTCTTTCAGCGCTTGTTCATTCATTAACAAAACAGCTGCACCGCCATCATTGATCCCCGACGAATTTCCAGCCGTCACACTTCCTNCTTTGCGAAAGGCTGGCTTTAACTTGCTAAGCTTTTCCAGAGTCACTCCACGTCGCGGATGCTCATCAGTATCAAAGATGGTTTTCTCCCCATTGCGATCAATAATTTCCACAGGCACAATCTCTTCCTTAAAAAGCCCTTGCTCAATAGCACGAATCGCCCTTCGTTGACTCTCTAAAGCAAACCGATCCTGTTCTTCACGGCTAATTTGATATCGTTCAGCGACGTTCTCAGCAGTATCTCCCATTGTTAATTCGCCATAAATCGAAACGGGCGCCGAGCGAGGACCGCCAAATGACTCCATTAACGTTTGTGGTCCTCGCTGATAGGGCAACGGAAATTTTTCCAAAATATAGGGAGAACGGGTTAAATTTTCCACTCCACCGGCGATCACAATCCGTCGATAACCAGCTTGGATCGATTGAGCGGCCAGATTGATCGCTTCCAATCCCGACGCACAGACACGATTCACCGTAAAAGCTGGAATCGATTCAGGCAAACCAGCCTTTAACAAGCCAACACGGGCAATGTTGATAAAAGGACCAGCCGAAATCACATTCCCCATGATCACCTCATCGACTTGCTCGCCGGAAATACCCGCGCGTATTAACACTTCATGGATGACCAACGCCGACAGATCATCAAGCGGGACATCTTTTAGGCTACCAGCTAGCCGGCCAATCGGGGTACGCGCGGTTGCAACGATATATGCCTCTTCTTTTTTGACCATGTGTCAAAACTCCTCTTATTCAGAATAAGGGTAAAAACCGTGCTTGCTCCGTTTTCCGAGTCTTCCTGCAAGCACCATTTTGCGCAGTAACGGTGCAGGCCGATATCGATCTTCTCCTAAATTTTGATGAAGTCCGCGAATGATGGCATAAATTTCATCCAAGCCAACCAAATCAGCCCACTCCAACGGACCATATGGATAATTGGTCCCTTTCTTCATCGCTACATCAATATCTTCTTTTGTCGCAATTCCTTCCATCAAAGCAAAAACTGCTTCATTCACAATCAAGGCAAGCACTCTTGGAAAGACCAATCCAACTTCATCATCCACAACCGTTGTCTCTTTCGATAATGAATGAATCAACACTCGCGCTTGTTCAATGATGGCTTCATCGGTTTGCAATGCTGGAGCCAGCTCAATCAATTGTCGTTCGGATAAAGGAACCAATGTGCCAAAACCGCAGACACATTGCGGCATGCTTGTCCATGAGGCCACTTCAGTTGCTGTAATCGCGAGCGAGGTGGTGAGAATGGGCACTGATCGCTGTTGTTTTCGCAACGATTGATCAATTTGCTGAATGATGCGCTTTTTTTCGGCTAAATCGTAATTTGTGACCTCAACCACATAATCAACTGGATCGTTTTCCTGTGTTAGCTGCTCCAATGATAGAACGTGATAGCCATGCTGACCGAACAATACTTGTAACTCCTGATACAGCGGACTTATGCCTGCTAATAACACACGTTTATTTGTGATAGTCATAGAAACCCTCACCTGACTTTCTACCTAGACGACCCGCTTCTACCATCTGTTGTTGAATTCGACTTGGTCTAAAGCGATCTTCTTGAAAGAAGTTGGTATAAACTGTTTGAGTAGTGGCCAAGTTGATATCTATTCCGATTAAGTCTTGTAAGGCAAAAGGCCCCATTTTAAAACCACCTGCTTTGGTCATAATCTGATCAATTTGATCAAATGTTGTCACTCGCTCTTCTAGGATCTTTAAGGCTTCGTTGTAATAAGGTCTCGCAATACGATTCACAATAAAACCAGGCGTATTCTCGACAACAACTGGTATTTTCCCTAAGTCCTTGGCAAACTGAACGGCTCGTTGTATATTGGTTCCGCTTGACTTCATCCCCCGCACTACTTCAACAAGCGGCATAACGGGAGCAGGATTAAAAAAATGAAAGCCAAGAATTCGCTCTTCATGTAGACAACCAGCAGCAATCTCGGTAATAGAAAGAGAAGACGTATTGGTCAATAGCAAAGTGGACTCCGAGCAAATGGCCGCGAGTTGTTGAAAAATCCTTTTTTTTAAGTCAATCTCTTCCGATACGGCCTCAATGACAATCTCCTGCCCTGCCATCACATCCAGTTCTTGTACGTATTCGATCGACTGCTCGATCTGTTCTTGTTCCTGTGGAGTGATTCTATCTTTTTGCCGCTCACGCTCCAGCATTTCTTGCAGATCTGATTTCGCTCTTTCCAGAATGCCCTCATTTTGATCCATCAATAAAACGTGATGCCCACGACGAGCACAAACGAAAGCAATCCCTGTGCCCATCGTTCCTGCACCAACTACACCAACTCGCATTCGTTTCCCTCCCCTTATCTTCCGCGAAAATGGGGCGACCGTTTTTCCAAAAAAGCCTGCAATCCTTCGCGATGATCTTCGGTTTGACTTGCAATCACTTGCATATATGCTTCATAGGCTAACGCTTGTGATCGATTCAACTTCAATCCTTTTAGCATCGTCCGTTTAATCAAGCCGATGCCTTTTGTCGGAAGTTTTGCTAACCGGGCTGCATAATCCATTACGTCTTGTGCAAATGTCTCGTCTGGATAAATATGATTGGCTAATCCATAACGATGTGCTTCTTCTGCTGTCAGGCGACCTCCCGTCATCGCCAATTCGAGCGCTTTCCCCAATCCGACAATACGCGGTAAAAAATAGCATCCGCCGGAATCTGGAATCAATCCAATATGGATAAAAGCATTATGAAAGGTTGCTTTTTCGGAAACCAAGCGAATATCGCAGGCGAGAGCCAAACTCATCCCGGCTCCCGCCGCTACACCATTTACCGCTGCAATAACCGGTTTTTCAATGCTTTGCAACTGTTCAATCAGTGGATTGTATCGTTTGCGCAATATCTCTCCATAATCAACGTCCTGTCCCATCACTTCGCTCAGATCTTGCCCAGCATTAAATGCCTTTCCTGCACCAGTAATCACGATCGTACGAACTGTGGAGTCTTTGCTCGCTCTTTTCAACACTTCGCGAAATGCTTCATGCATTGCTTTGGTAAAACTATTGAGACGATCGGGGCGGTTCATCGTAATCTTGGCAATGTGGTCTGTCACCTCATAGAGAATTGCCTCATTCCCCATACGCTTTCCCTACTTTCCTTTAAACTGAGGTTTACGTTTTTCGAGAAATGCCTGCATTCCTTCAGTTTGATCCTCGCTGGCAAAGAGTAAAAAGATGCTGTTTCGCTCAAATTCCATCGCATGCTCGACCGGACTGTCGATCGCCATTATCACAGAGCGCTTGATTAACTGCACGGACAATGGCGGTTTCTCCGCAATTTTCTTTGCTAGTTTCATCGCCTCATCCAAATAGCTTTCAACGGGAACCACTTTATTTACCAACCGATATTGAAGTGCTTCCTCAGCTGTTATTGGCTCACCCGTCAGTAACATCTCCATCGCTTTTGCTTTCCCAACCATCTTGGTTAAGCGAACTGTTCCACCAGCACCCGGCATAATCCCCAGATTTATTTCGGGTTGACCAATCTTAGCAGTTTCAGATGCCACAATTAGATCACAATTCATCATTAACTCACATCCTCCACCTAACACATAACCGCTTACCGCCGCAACAATCGGCTTCGAAATTGTGGCAATCCGATCCCACGTTTGAAACTGCTTCTTTTTCAACATGTCCACCGCTGTTTGATCAGCCATTTCATCAATATCGGCACCTGATGCAAAAGCTTTTTCATTTCCGGTGAGCACAATCACCCGAATGTCCTCGTCGCGATCCCATTGTTCCATGGTTTGAACGATTTCTTCCATCATCTTGATATTCAAAGCATTGTACACTTTCGGACGGTTGAGTTGAATTACACCAATTTGTCCCTCAACGGAAGTTTTGATAAATTCCAAACGCATCGACATCTCTCCTTGCATGATTTAACTAGCATTTCACTAGCTTACCTTTTCCCGTTTATCGATGATACGTATCGCTTTTCCCTCGCTGCGCGGAAGTGTACGAGGTTTACATAATTTTAAACCAACAGAAATCCCTAAGGCTTCTTTTAGATGATTTCTAACCATTTCAGTCAACTGAACTGTCTCTTCGTTGGAAGCAGACATTTTTCGATAAAACTCCGTTGTCACCTCGCAATGCACTTCACACGAATCCATCACGCCTTCCCGTGACAAAACAACCTGATAGTGCGGGGCTAATTCATCTACTGCAAGGAGAACCGATTCAATCTCAGTTGGAAACACATTCACACCACGGACAATAAACATATCATCGATTCGGCCTTTGATTCGTGACATCCGGATTGTGGTTCGGCCACATTTGCATTTCTCCGGATTGAGGGAAGCGATATCACCTGTTCGATAGCGAATGACAGGAAACGCCTCTTTGGTCAAAGAGGTAAAGACAAGTTCTCCCTCTTCTCCATATGGCAAAACCTCACCCGTCTCAGGATCAATCACCTCAGGCAAAAAATGGTCCTCTGCAATATGCAAACCATCTTGCGCTTCATAGCATTCGATTGAAACACCGGGGCCAATGACTTCGCTTAACCCATAGATATCAATTGCTTTAATATCGAGTTCCTCCTCGAGTTGAGCGCGCATTTCTTCCGTCCAGGGCTCTGCACCAAAGATTCCATAAGCCAAATTTGTTTTCCTGGGATCCAATCCCAATTTTTTCATCTCTTCNACAATATTTAAGGTATAAGAAGGGGTCGCTGAAATGCCTCGCGGTTGAAAATCCTGGATGAGTGTGATCTGCCGAGCAGTNTTNCCACCCGAAACAGGGACAACGGTTCCCCCCATCTTCTCAACGCCATAATGCAATCCAAGTCCACCTGTAAACAGTCCATACCCGTATGCATTGTGGAACATATCGCCGGGCCTTCCACCTGCAGCACAAACCGCTCGTGCAACTACTTCCGCCCAATTTTCAATATCATTCTTGGTATAGCCAACAATGGTAGGTTTTCCTTTCGTTCCCGAAGACCCATGAATACGGACGACTTGACTCATGTCCACCGCAAAAAGCTTGAACGGATAATTCTCTCGCAAATCAGATTTGACCATGAAAGGGAGCTTCTGTAGATCTTCAAGTGTCTGTATATCATCAGGAGTTACACCAGCACGATCCATATTCTCTCGATGAAAGGAAACGTTTTCATAACACCGACGAACTGTCTCTTTTAAGCGTTTGAGTTGCAGAAGTTCCATTTTTTCACGTGGCATGGTTTCAATTTCTGGATTAAAGATATAGCTCGCTTTCCCCATTTGCCTTTCTCCTCTCCGAACATGTTAATATTCTAGATATAAGAAAACGCTTACAAATCTATGATTATTACTCTCCGATAAAATTTGGTTTCCGCTTTTGTTGAAACGCTTTCAAAGCTTCGATTCGATCTTTGGTTGGGATAATCACTTCATAGGCTTTCGCTTCCATATCCAAACCAGTTTGAAGATCAACTTCTTTCCCACGATCAATCGCAAATTTTGCTTGATACACAGCCAATGGTGCATTTTTTAAAATCTCCGCAGCCAATTGACGGGTCATAGTTTGTAACTGTTCCATGTTCATCGCGATGCCATTTAAACAACCCATCTCCAAAGCGGTCTCACTGGTGATTTTCCGAGCTGTCAATACCAACTCCTTTGCTTTGGCTGGTCCAATCAGTCGCGTTAACCGTTGTGTTCCACCAGCACCTGGAATAATACCTAAGCTAACCTCCGTTAAGCCCATCATTGCTTCCTTCAGTGCATAACGAAAATCACAAGCCAAGGCAAGTTCAAAGCCGCCACCAAAGGCATATCCATTGATCGCAGCAATCGTGGGTTGTGGCAATCGTTCAATCGCCGTCATCACCTCGCGAATCTTTCTAACGTTTCTGCGGACTTGTTGTTCATTTAATGTCTGTCTCTCTTTGAGATCAGCACCTGCACAAAAAGCAGGACCTTTTCCTGTGATGATCACAACGCGAATTTCATTAGCTTGCAAATGCAGCTCTTCAACAATCTCCCCCAAGCGAACCAATGTCGAATAATTCAGGGCATTACGTGCTTGTGGTCGATTCAATGTAATCGTCGCAATTTGTTGATTTTTCTCCAACAATACAGGTGTTTCTTGCATGGCTCTTGCTCCTTCACCTATGAATGATGTGCACGTACATTTATGGACTTGCCTTTTTTTGTGCTTGATAGCGCTTACTATTCACACGAGCGTACGTACCACTGGCAACAGCGACAAGCATTCCCTTGTCATTAGTGACGGATGCCTCCATCACAATAATCTTCTCTCCTCGATGCAAGACCTTGCCAACTGCTTGTAGATACTTCCCTGTTGCTGGCCGTAAATAGTGAATCTTGCTTTCAATGGTTACACATTGCTGTACACCATCCATTGGAGGAGCCGCTGCATGTCCCATCGCCACATCAACCAATGTACTTGTCACACCACCATGAACCACCCCTTGGAGGCTATTGCAGAGTTCAGTACGTATTGGCAATCGAACGATACAGCGATCGGACTCAGACTGGATGATTTCAATTCCCAAAAAGTGATTAAAGTGATTTTTGGCCGACATCTTTCTCCCTCAGATTTGCACAAAATAATCTTTTTTGCGGTAGGCTAAGGCATCCACAATCGCTAAGATCTCTTTCTCATTTTCAACCTTAATTCGATACCAAGAAGTACGATGATTCTTTTTCTCTTCAACCGCTGTCGCTTTTAATCGCTCGCCTGCAAAACTAGCAGCCATATAGCCAATATTCATTGAAAGTGCAACAGCCGTTCTGCCATAAGAATTACTGGCAACCGCAAACACGACATCTGCTAATGCAAAGATCACAGCACCATGAACGGTTCCATGCACATTCAACATCGTTTCATCAACAGTAACTTCCGCAGTTGCCGTCCCCTCTCCAATTGATGTGAGTCGAATACCCAACCGCTTGGCAAAGGGATCTCGTTTTAATTTTGTGGTGATCTCATCATAATATTGCCGATGAACATCACGATCAAGTGGAAAATCTTTCAAAATACCCCTCCTATTGCACTTCGACATAATGCATGGAAACAATATCCCCGGCAAAACTCATCAAATCCTTCCCAGCTGCTTTCATCTCGGGTGAGTTCATGGCATCTGCTAGTGCTTTCTTATCTTGAAACACCATTTCAGCGATCAAATGTAAATCGCTTTCACCAACGGGACTACCATAAACTTTGTTTACCTCTAATTTGATTAAGCCAGGTACCTTTTCAACAAGCGGGGCATGAATATCAAAATAGTGTTGCTCAAATTCAGCAACATTTTTAGGCTTTTGATAAATGGCTACTAATTTTACCAACCCATCTTCCTCCTTTTCTATTTATATTACATAATTTTATATGACGTTATTATAACGATAGTTTATAATTAAGTATATTTATATAAATCCATTCTCGTCAAGAATTTTTTTATTCAATCTATTCAATCGCAGCTGGAAAATATTATTAAATTCGATTTCGTTTATCACAGTTTCTTTACAACTCTTTTCATTTTATGGCCTACAGGATGACGAAGACACAATAAACATGTTATGCTGAAAGTAAAAGTGATTACGCTGTGATCGAGAGGATAGTTAGAGGAGTGGGCAGGTTGAAGACGCAATCAATGTTATTTACGATATATGGGGAATATGTACGGCACTACGGCTCTGAAATCTGGGTTGGTAGTTTAACAAAGCTGCTCAAAGAGTTTGGGATTACTGAACAAGCTGTGCGCGCAGCGCTTTCTCGTATGTCCAAACAAAAATGGTTGGTATCCCGAAAAATAGGAAATCGAAGCTATTATTCCATGTCTGAATATGGAAAAGAGCACTTGGACCAAGCAGCTGAACGCATTTACAAAATTGAACCAGGACCTTGGAATCAACGCTGGTGCATTGTCAGCTATAACATTCCCGAAAAACAACGCAATCTACGTGATCGATTCCGAAAAGAGCTAAATTACTTAGGCTTTGGCCTTTTAACCAACAGTACATGGATCTCACCCAACGACCTAACATCACGCGTGAACCAAGTTGCTGAATCATTGAACATAACACCCTACATTGAGATTTTTTCCGCCAAACATGTAAGCGGACACCCCCCGAAAGAATTGGTACGCAAATGCTGGGATTTGGATAAAATCAACGAAGCCTATAAAGAGTTTATTGATCTTTATCGACCCCGTTATGAAAAACTCGTGAATGATTTGCAACAAGGTAAAAACATTGAAGATAGCTTCTGCTTTGTGGAAAAAACAAAATTGGTTCACCAATACCGAAAATTTCTCTTTATTGATCCCGATTTGCCAGAAGAATTGCTACCCGAAATTTGGTTAGGCTCTGAAGCTGATGAACTTTTCCAACAATACTATCAATACCTTCATCCCGGCTCCATCCGCTTTTTTGAAAAAGTCTATGAACCCGCTCCTGACGCAAAAGTTGTTTCGAAATAAAAAACGAAATGCAAATCAATGACGCATTTCGTTTTTCCTTGTTCCAAGCACTTCTGGCCTTAAAACATCAGAAANAGTTTACCTTATTCGTAACTATTGCTCACTTATCACCTCCTATAGCTTCACA
>JGI1652J44930_10000227_pt1 | contig 22709 bp, 29 predicted proteins | sample NewIslsDNAsample_FD_44930 | JGI IMG/M metagenome (IMG submission 44930)
CCTGCCTCCCGTGCTACATCATAAATGGTCGGTTTCATTCTTCACACGCCTTCATCTTACTTTCCCTATTTTCTCCCTCCCAATTCCAGAAAACCAATAACTACAGGGAGGTTAAGCGCTTAATNTTATTTTACTGATTGTCCAACAAAATTTCAATAAATTGTTATGATATCGCTTTCGATAATTGAATTGTTTGACCCGTCCGATACGATTCAGTCGCTTTGATTGCTATTTCCAATGCAACTTTTCCATCATGCTCATTAACAGCAGNTTTTTTCTGTTCAAGCAGGCTTTCAATAAACGACTCCATCTCTGCATGATACGCATCTAAAAACTGTGAAGGAAAATCAGGATAAATATCATGCGTACTGCCATGCTTTGTTAGGATTTTTAAATCATGTTGCTGCATTGAACCGATTTGGATCGCTCCATCAGTACCAACAATTTCTGCGCGAATATCATAGCCATAGTTGGCATTGCGACTCGCCTCAACATCNGCTGCAGCCCCCGAATCAAAGGTCAAATAAGTTAAAGCCTGATCCACATCATTGAATTCAGCAACATATTGCTTATCAATGACACTGCCAAGTCCCGTTACCGAGGTGACTTCAGCTTCTAAAAAGAAACGCGCTGTATCATAGTCATGAATGGAGAAATCTAAAAACAATCCACCACTATGTTTGATAAAATTAGGTGGAGGCATAACTCCATCTCTTGTGATCCCTTTAAAGTAAAGCGGTTTCCCAATATCACCTGCTTTTACTCTTCTTTTGGCTTCAGCATAATTTCGATCAAATCTTCGCATAAAGCCAACCTGACAATATACTTCATTTTCTTGAATGACTTTGATCACTTCATCTGCTTCTTCTAACGTATGGGTAATCGGCTTTTCAACAAAGATATGTTTCCCATTCTGTGCTGCTTTTTTGATCAATTCAGCATGCGTTGTCGTTGGCGTAACAATGATGACGGCATCGATTTTATCATCGGTAAAAACATCATCAGCATTTTTTGTCCATTTCGGCACTTCCAATTCCCGCGCAACCTGTTCCGCTCGCCCTTCAAGCGGATCAACAACAATTCGTAAATCCGCATCCTTAATNTTATAGCGCAGATTGCCTGCATGCCAGTATCCCAACCGTCCTAATCCCAGCACAGCACAGCGAATTTTATTGGACACTCCATCACAACCTTTCCACCAGTTTGAAACAGATTTTACTAAAGCGCTTTCAGTAGATCGGAAAAAGAAAACGTTAAGCGCTTAACGTACTGCTATTATATATTTGTTTCACATTTACTGCAATCCAAAACCTTATTTTTCTAAGATTCGATTAGATTTCTCTATTTGAATTATTCATTTAGTCAAAACAGGGTCACACACTGATTGATCCAACAAAAACCTCTGTTATATAGTTTATAGTGGAAGTTGTTTTGTCTGTTTTGTTTCATTCCTTCACAAGCTACTTTTACTTGAAAAGAGGGACAGTAGATGTTTACAACTGTTATTGCCCAGTTTCTTGGTGGTTCACTCCCACATACAGATGCTGGTTATCTTGTGAGTGTCGTTGTCGGGCTTGTACTACTCATTGGTGGAATTATTCTGTTACGATTGCAAAAGTATCTATGAGAAGCCNTCATGACTTGAGGAGATCCTCAAGTCATTTGGTTTCCCCTATCCATGCCAAGGAAAGACACCACAACTCTTTTCCCAAACAGAATCTATGTTAACCTTTTTATTATCAAAGGCAGTGAAAGAGAGTTGTTGTGATTGAAGCTTACATTTTTAGGAACTGGAGCTGGCATTCCTTCACGCATGCGAAACGTGTCATCACTGGCGATCCATTTTCCAAGACGTCGAAATGAAACATGGCTCTTTGACTGCGGTGAAGGCACACAGCATCAAATGCTGAAGACCAAACTAAGCCCAACAAAAATTCGCAATATCTTTATCTCCCATCTGCATGGCGATCATGTCTATGGTTTGCCAGGAATCATTGGAACACGTTCTGCACTTGGAGCAACATCGCAGCTCACCATCTATGGCCCTAAAGGTACTCAAGGGTTTGTGCAAACTGCACTTGACATTAGTCAAAATNAACTGAGTTATCCGCTTGAGATTGTCGAAATTGAGGATGGCATGGAATTGGCAATAGACCAATTCCAATTAAANATTCACTCGTTACAACATCGTATCCCTTCATATGGCTTTCGCATAACCTGTCCCGATCGTCCCGGAAAGCTCGATCACCAACGCCTTATGGAACTAGGCGTTCCGCCGGGTCCCATCTATGGTGAGCTCAAAAAAGGCAAAATGGTGCAATTGGAAGATGGTCGTTTGCTAGACGGCAAGAAATTTCTCTCTCCACCTATTCCAGGTCATGTTGTAGTTTACTTGGGAGATACAATGCCTACCCAAAATGCGATAAAGTTGGCATTTCAAGCCGATCTGCTGATTCATGAGGCAACCTTTGCTCAAGCGTTAGCAGAAAAGGCTGTAATTCATCAGCACTCTACCACCATCGAAGCCGCCCAAATCGCCAAACAAGCTGAAGTCAAAACACTGATCCTTACCCACTTTAGCAACCGCTATCAGGAACACGATCTGGAGGAACTACTCAACGAAGCACGTTCTGTTTTTCCCAACACCTATTTGGCTAAAGATCTTTGGACTTTTTCCCTGGATGAATAAAAAAGTCCAATGTTAAGCAGATTGTACCTTTTCGGGCTTGGCTCTGCTGCTTGCAATGAACATTATCCGAAAAATCCCCCCTCTTTCGTCTTGTTGCTTGCTAAAAATCTTCTTTTCTACACATATCCACTAAGTTTTTCATTGTTAGCGGAGGTGTGGCTTCAATGGATTCTATTCGTCCATTGGTTTCCGGCAAAATTACACTAAATCAGCATGTCAATCGCTTAGCCAATCACGGTGTAACATTCCACATTCATTACTGGGGTGTAACCCCAAAGCATTACGACAACCAACCCCATCAACATTCCTTTTTTGAAATATGTTATGTGGTGAAAGGAAAAGGAACATATTTTGAACGTNATCAATCTTATCCCCTACAAAGCAAAACGCTCTTTCTGTCTAGACCCCATGTTCAGCATCAAATCAAGAGTAAAAATGGTATGGTTCTCTTGTATGTTGGTTTTGAATGTATTGAAGCAGAATCTAAAAATGAATGGATCAAATGGCTCGATAAAGTAAAACAATATTCAAATGTGGTCCAGCCGGTCAAGGAAAACTGCGTTGCTGCTTCACTTTGGCTTGCATTGCTAAATCAAGCAGCAAAACCTAAGTCCCCCTTTTTTAAAGCCACGCTTTCAAGCCTAGCATTTTCCTTATTGCTTTCACTGTTACAAACCTTTACTCCTTACACAGCCAAACATGGTGAACCAACCTTCCCCAAAAGTCCCTCACCACTTCTAAAACAAGCAACACTTTATATCCAGGATAATCTCTCTCAATCTTTAAAGCTCGCAGATCTTGCAAACTACTTGCACATTTCCGAACGACACTTATCACGGATCTTTGCCACCGAACTAGGGATGAGTTACTCAACATATGTGCAAAGAGAAAGAATCAAACGAGGAGCAAATCTACTCAAGTCCAGCGATTATTCCATCAAAGAAATTGCAAAAGCAACCGGTTTTTCCACAGTTCATTACTTCACTCGTGTTTTCACGTCGATCATGGGCATTTCACCTGGTCGTTTTCGAACTCTCTACACGGATGAGACTATCACCAATTACGATAGCATGTCCGAAAAATACAAAAATGTGTCTTCGTAATGAAAAGACATATATTAATTTCTCATCTATAATCATCACAAACAAAGCTGTTCATGATGAATCTGGAACAACCAAATGTCGATTCAGCTTAAGCTGAAAACCAAGCCCCACAAACAACCATTCATTACGAGCAAATCGCTTCGGAATTACCTCTGTTCCAACAGCAAGGGGGGTTTTGTATGGCAACACAATGCACCAATTGGGGGATTTTGGGGACAGCAGACGTTGCTCGCAAATGGGTGATTCCAGCCATTCAAGAAGCCAAAAATGCAAAGCTTGTCGCGATTGCCAGCAGAAGCGGTAAAGCAAAAGAGATTGCAGAGCAATTCGGAATTCCCAAGTTCTATGACCGATATGAACAACTGCTGCAAGACCCCGAAATTGAAATCGTTTACATCCCGCTTCCGAATCATCTCCATGCGGATTGGGTCAAAAAGGCTGCTCAAAACAGAAAACATGTACTTTGTGAGAAACCCGCTGCACTAACAGTCGCCCAAACAGAGGAAATGATCCAAGTTTGCGAAAATAACCATGTGTTCTTTATGGAAGCGCTTATGTACCAGTTTCACCCACAGCATCAACGAGTGTTTACGATCATGAACTCTGGAGAGATCGGTGAGATCAAAATGATGCGATCCAGCTTTTCCTTTATTCTTAAACAACTTCAAGGAAACTTTCGCTTGCACAAGGATATGGGCGGAGGAAGTTTATACGATATTGGTTGTTACTGTATTCACGCCATTCGCAGCATGATGCGCAGTGAACCCATTCAGATTTATGCAGTCCAGCCAACTGCTCCTGACAATGAAGTAGATTTATCAGCAACAGTCATCCTCAAACTTCAAAACGGTCTTACAACAAGTTTCGATTGCAGTATGGAGATGATCGAACGACATACTTATGAAATCGTGGGAACAAAAGGAAAAATCGAGGTTCCAGCTGCATTTATTCCACCCACTGATGGCAAAGGCATGGTCATTGTCACCACAAATGAAGGGACCAAACGTATAGAAACGATCCAAGGCTTCTCCTATCTAAATGGAATTGAACATTTTGCACACTGTGTGCTTACCCACACAGAACCAAGCTATACAAAAGAGGATTGTATTCAGAATATTAGGGTACTTGAAGCATGTCACCAATCGCTTCAAACTGGAAAACCCATTTCATTATCATGAGGAGGGATCCATGATGGCCAAAATCCAAATTGGAGTTGTCGGAGCAGGAAGGATTGGAAAAATGCATACAGAACATTTAATGGCGATGCCTGAAGTAGAGGTGAAATATGTAGCGGATCTATATCTGGAACCCATCACAGACTGGGCAAAAAAGCTAGGCATCCCACACATCACCAACGATTATCGTGAACTTTTAGCTGACCCAGACATTGATGNTATCCTGGTCTGCACTCATACCAACAAGCATGTAGAGATCATTGTCGCTGCAGCTGAAGCGAACAAACATATTTTCTGCGAAAAGCCAATTAGTTTTGATTTATCCAGTACTTTGCGTGCACTAAAAGCGGTTGAGCAACATGATGTCAAATTACAAGTTGGCTTTATGCGCCGGTTTGATCACAACTTTCGACGAATCTATGATTGCGTGCAGGCAGGAAAAATCGGAACGCCGCATATTGTTAAAATCACATCCCGCGACCCCGAGCCTCCATCCAAAGAATACATTCAGACATCAGGTGGAATGCCTTTTGATATGACCATTCATGACTACGACATGGCTCGGTTTTTAACCAACAGTGAAGTAGAAGAAGTTTATGTTCAAGGCGCTGTGCTAGTCGATGATATCTTTGCTGAATGCGGCGATATTGATACGGCTGTCACTACCTTACGTTTTCAAAATGGCGCTATTGGTGTAATTGACAATAGCCGAAAAGCGGCTTATGGCTATGATCAACGAGTTGAAGTATTTGGCTCAAAAGGAAGTATCGCCGTCGATAATGACTTTAATAACACCGCAACCATCAGCACCGCGGATGGGATCTATCAAGACAAGCCAAAATATTTCTTTTTGGAAAGATACCAAGAGGCTTTCCAAATGGAAATGAACGCGTTTATCCAAGCAATTACCACTCAACAAGCTGTGCCTGTTGATGGAAACGACGGTTTGCAAGCTGAATTGATTGCCCATGCCGCCGCCCGCTCCATCAAAGAAAAACGGCCTGTAACCATTCAAGAAGTGAAAGAGGATAACCAGTTAAAATAGGAGCCGAAGCCACATTTGAACCCATTCTTGAAACGAATAAAAAACCAAAGGGTAAAGAAAAAGAACATTCAACAAAATACAAAGTGGAATCCCATAAACAAACGTCCAGTGTTTGGTTTTATGACGAACCAATCTCATTGCCAAAAACGTCCCAATTCCACCACCGAGCAATGCTAAACCAAACAACCATTTTTCAGGAACCCGATATGCACCAACACGAGCTAAGGTTTTATCCAAGCACATCACACCAAATGCTACCACATTAATGATGATAAAAGTAAGAAGCATATGTATTTTCATACAATCGACTATATCATATGACATAAAAGTATTCCATNCTTGAAACCATGAATATTAACATTTGTTCGAATGTCTGTAACGATTCTTCTAACTGCGCCCATCACTCAACTACTCTACTCATTTTTTGTAGAAAACATTCATCTAAAAAAACCACCCGTAAGATTGGGTGGTTTTCATAACTTCTTTGCCACTTTCAATTTTTTTTCGCTTCTAAAGTCTCAATCACCAATTGAACAATTTTTTCGCTGGATTGCGGGTTTTGACCTGTTATCAAATGTCCATCCTGTTCGACATGTTCGGTAAAGTTTGCTTTGCCAATAAATTCCGCTCCTAATTCACGAAGTTTGCTCTCCAATAAAAATGGCATTTGCTGGTCCAGTTGAGCTGCTTTTTCCTCTTCATTGGTAAAGGAGGTCACTCGTTTTCCTTTTACCAAAGGCGTTCCATCTTTTCTCACCGCTCCAACCAATCCTGCTGGCCCATGACATACAGCTGCTATCACCTTTCCAGCTGCATCCAATTCCGTAAGAAGCTGTGCCAATGATTCATTCTGCGGTAGATCAAACATGGTTCCATGACCACCCGGTAAAAAGAGGGCATCAAATGATTCGCTCGTTACTTGCTGCAAAGGAACCGTATTTTCTAATGCAGCAACTTCTTCTCTCCATTCTTCGGAGTCAGGCAGACTCTTTGGATCAATGGGGGCTTTTCCTCCCTTTGGACTTGCCACAACGAGTTCATAGCCTTTTTCTTTCAAACGACGATATGGGATACCAAATTCTTTAAAATAGACGCCCGTAGGACGTTGATCATCAATTTGATCATGACTGGTTACAACAAATAATATCTTCATATGGCTCACCTCTATCTCCAACAATCTAATTTCATTATAATAACGAATGGACAATAAAAAAAATAATCATATTTTGATGGAGGTATAAATATATTTATGATTCATCTTGATTGGTACCAAAGCTTTCTAGCTGTCTACCAAAAAGGAACCGTTTCAAAAGCAGCGCAAGAACGTTTTCTATCCCAGCCCGCTGTTACTCAACATATTGCCAATTTGGAAAAAATGATTGGTGCTCCCCTTTTTCAACGTACACCCCGAAAAATGATTCCAACCGACCTAGGCAAGGAGTTATATACACGACTGGTTCAACCACTGGAAACATTGGAACAGATTACGGACGACTTCATCAGTCGCTCTCAAAATGAACAACCGACTTTAAGACTTGGAACTCCTTATGAATTCTTTTCTCACTTTATTCTGGACGAAATTGATCGTTTCCCATATCAACTCCGTGTCCAGTTTGGCACAACAGATCAATTAATGACTGAATTAGTCAATGAAAATCTTGATCTTGTCCTGTCTACACAAATGCGATCGTCTCATGGCATCATGTTTGAACCAATCTATCGTGAGGAATTCTGGTTGGTAGCTTCACCTCAGCATCCATCACCAAATCCATCCTTGCAAGTGAACCAGGTTGAGCAATGGTTAACCCAACAAAAGTGGATTAGTTATGGAACCGATTTGCCCATTATACGCCGCTTTTGGCTTTCAACTTTTTCTAAACGACCACCTATCCGTCCTTATTTTGTCATCCCCAACCTTGTTGCCATCGCTCAAGCAATCGAATCAGGAAAAGGGATTAGTCTTCTACCCGATTATCTATGTCTGCAACGTCAACAAGCTGGAAAACTAAAAAAAATTTGGGACCCGCCCAAACCTGTCACCAACCAACTTTGGCTCATCGGCCCCAAACAAAAGCAAAAAGAACTTAAACTCTTTCAAGAACAACTCCAAACCATCATTCAGCAAAAACACCAGCGTTAACGAATAATATTTGATAAACGCCCCATGACATCACCGGAGATGATCCCAGCTGACAAAACGGCCACCGTTGAACTTTTGACCCGATTTTTGAGCAAAGATTGCAGTAACACCCCCATAAGGATCATCCCTCCAAGTATAGGATTATTCAATAAGAGTCCTGTAGCGAATAAAATTCCAACCCCCTTGCTCCACTGCAAAACCATGCCAACGATCATACCGCCAATCAACCATGGGTTCATCATCTCAAAGGACGACCCTGCTTTTAGAGTCGCCAAAAAAACATGATCAACCGGNGGAACTCGGTTTTGTGCAAAATAATATGGATAAGAAATAAAAACAACTAAAATGATGACCAATAGCGTCAGCCCAACCATCAGCAATTGCTGTGTTTTTTCGTTTCGTTCAACCTCTATACTCTTCCCTTCACCACGCAACAAATCACCGGTTTTTAATGCATCACCAAAACAGGCCAAAATCGGTCCCGTTGCCGCTGTATAACCTGCAAAGATCGCAAGAACTTGGATAGGCAAATTTAACATGATCCCAATCACTAAAAAAACCAAAGCAAGTGAAAAAGCTGGCAAAAAACCGGTTAGCATTACAGTACTTCCTACAAGAAGTCGTTGAAAAAACTGCATCAAAACGGTAAGCAGGATAAACAGAATGAGCTGGTGAATCGACATNGAACGAAACAACCCTGCGATCAATAAAACAGTAAGGCTTAGCACAAAAAAAAGGGCCATAAATTTGAAGAGTCTGGTGGACATTTCGTTTTGATGTACTCCCTTTTTCGGAACATGTTTTCTATTTAAAAATAGCTTGAGTGTTTGAACCAAGATAACCAAGCCTGCACCGATCATGACGCCATGCGGCAAATACAGTGCATGTAGATCGATCTGCCACCAATGTTTGATGGATCCTCCAAGTATATTTCCAATAGCAAGCATTGTCATGGGCAAGATTTTACTTAGAAAAGCCATGCCAATTGCTGATAATGGAATATGAAACAATGCTCCAATCCATCCACTTACAAACCCTAAACCTAAAAGCAGCAGCGGCTTTCCACCATCCACCCCCACTTCAATCGTTTTGGCCATAGCAAAACCTTTCGGCCAATTCTCTTCCGCTGGAAAGAGCTGTGTTCCAAAAAAATGGTAAATCATCAGCGCATCTACAATCATAGCAAAACTTGCNCCAATTAACATAGGGTAAATCAAATCATTTCTTCCCATTAGAAAAGGAATCCCAATCGGCACGAGCAATGCATTCGCTGCCCCAAACGTAGCGCAATTGACGGACATCTGTAGTAAATTTTGAACATGACTGGAACGGAATTGCTGAAAGATTGAAACAGGAACTCTAGCCAACAGCATGGCACAAATGATTCCGATAATCGCTGTATTTGGGGCCAGACCAAACGTTACAATCATTTCCAAACCGATAAAAGCCCCTAAGAAAGCGATCAAAATAACTGCAAAAACGATGATCCAATTCGTTTTTTTTGTTTCTTGTTGTTTTGGATTTGTGGACAAGTTTTTTCCTCCTTCAATTAACCACCCACGCAGGAAATAGCAATTTTTAAATAGCATTCTATTATGTTAGAATAAAATAGAACAATCACTAGTTAGAAAGGAAAAAACAATGATCAAATTATTTATCAGTGATCTTGACCATACATTGCTGAATGAGCAGAAACAGGTAGATGATGCTGTAGAGAAAGCAATCCAAGAAATGATTGAGACCGGTGTCGATATTGGGCTTGCCTCCGGACGTGTTGATAAGGAAATTCAAGAGGTCGGTCTGCGTTTTCTGAATTACGCGTGTCATCGGATTTCAGAAAACGGTGTTTTTGTGTTTACCGCTGACGGAAAAAAATTGTTTTCCACCGCAATGCCGCACGAAGTTGCGCTGCAAATCATTGACAAAGCTAAGTCTTATCCCATTTTACCGATTTTTAACGTCAACAACCAATGCCATGTTCTGAAAAAGACAGAAGAGATTGTCGAATATGAAACCTCCACCAAAATCAGGATCAATGAAACGCCAGACCTGCTTGCACAACTTGGTGAATCGCTCACATTGACCAAGATCTCCTTTATTGGTGAACTCTCACAGCTCAAACAATTCGAGCATGCGATCCAACAAGAATACACCGGAAAAGTGAATTTTCATATTTCCAGTCCCAACTGCTTTGACGTTGTTCCTCTTCACACCTCGAAAGGTTCAGGCTTACAAATTCTCATGGATCACCTGGGACTTAAGGCGGATGAAGTTGCTTGTGTTGGGGATTCGTACAATGATATTTCTCTTTTTAAAACAACCAAACACAGCTTTGCCATGAAACATGGAGAGAAAAAAGTTCGCGACTCGGCCAATTATACCGTCAGCTCGGTTCGTGAAGTCGTTGATTACATTCTGCACTACAACTATCAGCAAATTTACCGCTAAGTTGATAGGATGCACAAAAAAACACCTCAGCAACCCGAGGTGTTTTTTTATTCATCACGCCCTGAATTTCTATTTTTTTCAAGATGCTTCAGGATTTTCTGTTCCGTTGTTTTCACATCCATTCCCGTCAACAGCGGCATGCCATATATGATCGGTTTCGGGTAATGATCCTTAATTGGTATGGTGGTAATAATCAGATCAGCTTGCTCAACATGACGTGCAATGTCGGCAAGAGCGCATTGGATAATTTCAGCTTTTACTCGATATGCTTCCAATAACTCTTTCACTTTGGTTGCCAAAACAGTCGAGGTTGCAATACCAATACCACATGCAATTACAATCGTTTTCAATCTGTTCAACCCCTTGCAAACTTACATCGCTGACGACACCAACACCTCTCAAAGAAGCTTATTCTTTTAAGCGTTTTTTTAAGGTTTCTACATTATCAATAGGTTGCTCACAAGCACCATTTTGACAAATATAGACAGCAGCTCGATCAGGCAAAACAATCGTTTCATCGAGAAATGGGATCTGCTCCTTGGAAGTTTGCTTTTGGCTTTTCAATGGCTGAAAGGCAAGGATTGCATTGGGTCGATACGCTTTCTGTACCTCNGTCATCATTGATTGGGTGATAGGATCAGCTAAATCGCCAGCGATTAAAATTTCTTCCCGTTTTCCTAAAGCCAAATACATCGCAACGAGCATAAACGCATGTGAGGTTGGATGCTCNTGCACAGAACCCGCAAAAGCTTTCACTTGCTGCTCTGCAATCGATTGAATGGTTTCATCCATTGTAAAAGCAGCCAAGCGCTGTAAATTGAGAGCGGCAACCGCATTCCCGGAAGGAATTGCACCATCATAAATCTCTTTTTGTCGCACCAATAATTGCTCACCATCTTTGCCATAAAAGAAAAATCCATGTCCTTGTTGATCCCAAAACAAGTCAATCATTGCTTTGGTCCGATCAATGGCACGTTGCAAATATTTGCGATCCCATGTTGCTTCATACAGTTCCATTAATCCCCAAGTATAAAATGCATAGTCATCCAAATAGCCCAGATATTTTGCTTCACCTTCGCGATAACTTGCATAGAGGCGATCATCCTCTTTCCGCGTTAAATGTTGTTCAATAAACGTAACGGCTTTTTTCGCTGCCTCTAGATAACGCTGATTGTGCATAACTCGCCCTGCACGCGCAAAAGCTGCAATCGCTAAGCCGTTCCAAGCAGTCAAAATTTTATCATCTTTATGCGGATGAACGCGTTGTTCTCGTATGTTAAACAATCGCTTGCGCAAAGCGGATAATTTTGTTTCCAACTCCGCTAAAGACAAATTGAAACGCTTCGCAATGGTTTGCAAGGAGATATGAACCTGGTTGAGAATATTTGTGACTTGCTCAAAATTCCCTTCTTCTGTTACATCATAACAAGCACAGAATAGTTCTCCATCTTCTTTCCCCAATACTTGTAGAATCTCATCTTTCGTCCATACGTAAAACTTTCCTTCCCCTCCTTCCGAATCAGCATCCTCCGCAGCATAAAATCCGCCAGCTTCATCTTGCATCTCTCGCAACAGATACGTTAAAGTTTCTTCTGCAACCTGACGATAAAAGGGATTTTCGGTTGCTTGATACGTCTCAATATAAGTGTAAGCAAGCAAAGCATTATCGTAGAGCATTTTTTCAAAATGAGGTACAAACCATTCACGATCAACCGAATATCGCGCAAATCCATACCCCAAATGGTCATAAATGCCTCCTTTTCGCATGGCCTGCAAAGTCAGCTCTACCATTTNGAGTGCTTCGGCTTCACCTGTCTCTTTCCAATAACGAAGTAAAAATAGCAAATCATGTGGACGAGGAAATTTTGGTGCATCACCAAATCCCCCATAGATCTCATCAAAACGACGCGCATATTGCTCAAAGGCAAAATCAAACGTGGATCGATCCAAGTCCGCCGGATCCGAAGCTTCCAAGTGGCCACGAATCACTTCGACAACCCGGTCGCTCATTTTCTCAGCACGTTCACGTTCCTTTTGCCATAAGTCCGCAATTTTGGGTAAAAGTTTGATCAACCCGGTTCGATCATAGCGATCNTCCTTTGGAATATATGTACCAGCATAAAATGGCTTTTGATCCGGCGTCATAATAATCGTTAGCGGCCATCCCCCCTGGCCAGTCAACGCCTCACATACCATCATATATAGTTGATCAACATCAGGTCGCTCTTCTCGATCCACTTTTACCGGTACAAAATGTTGATTTAACAATTTCGCCACTGTCTCATCTTCAAAACTCTCTTTTGCCATGACATGACACCAATGACATGTGGATGTTATCACCTTCCTACTCGCCCCGAAGGGCTAAGAATAGCCGATTGACACAAATACAGGTTTATCCTCTTTTTTTGCTTTTTGAAACGCTGCTGCACCCCATGGATACCAGTTGACCGGATTGTAAGCATGTTGCAAAAGATAAGGAGATTTTTCATGAATTAAACGATTCGGTTTTCTTTTTTTATGCTTCATCATTTTCCCCCCAAGATCAAAAATCCGTATCTCTCATCAATCTAATCAAACAACTTTTTATCAAAACATTGTGATTGTCGCAACTCTCCGTTGCGTGACAAATCAACAATGGTTAACNAGCGACAGATAAGGGAAAAGGATAATGTCCCAGCCATCAAACGAAAGGCTACTTTTTGTCATAAGGAGTGACGCATATGGCAAAAGTCATTGATTTTACCTTTCTATTATGTCTGAAAGAGTATAAACAAATTCTCAACAGTCATGCAAACAAAGCCAATCAGTCAAAATTATGGCGAAAACGCTATCCAAAAGAAATTCGCGATCAAGTTCTAAAATTNTTACATTGTGAGCAAAGAATTGCACCGCATTCGCCTAAAAGAGTAAAAACAAAGAGCGAATAAGAGCGTTTTCATATATAATGAAATAAACCGTCCAATATTTGGACGATCCTGATTAAAATGAGAGGTGAGGAAAAGGGATTTTCTTCAGTGTTAGCTCACCTTTTTTTTTCTCATTTAGTTGATCCGTTCGCGCTTCTTTCTTCAACGGCCGTAATACTTCAATACTACAAGTTTTGTTTACAACATCATCAACCGAAATCCGCTTCTGTTTCATGGCATCAACGCTTCTGTCTCCATCCATATAGGTGACCACCAATTCATCCANCTTCACTTTTTTGATTAAGCCAAAAATCTCCTCAATTTCACCCGTTTCTTCATCAAGTTCCAACACATGTACACAGGAACCGACCGATAATACCTCTTTATCAAAGCATGGAATTGATTTGATCGCTTCTTGATACTCCTCAGCCATGCGCCTCTCCTCTCCGAAACGTAATCTGCTGTTTAGTATATTTCTCTACAACAATCTCATTATAACGTTCTTATTCCCGATTTCAATAAACTTTTACAATAAAAAGAGAAAGTGGCTGTTATAATATTATTAAAATTAAATTAGGGGAGATTTCCATGGCACTATTCAACAATGATGAATTTGAAATTGAAATTGGGAATGTTGAACTTGAAATTGAAAAAGATAAAGCCGAAATCGAAATAGGAAACTTCGAAATTGAATTCGATGAAGATGGAATTAGTATCGAAGTGGATGATGATTAAAATGCTCAGGCGGTGGACGTGAGGGTCCACCGCCTGATTGATGGGTGCATCACTTGATAGTACCCGCCGGCCGCCCGATCGTTTCCAGGGCGGTTTCTATCCAAAGCTGGAGGTCTTGGATGGCAACACCGATCGCCCAGAGAATCATCAGAAACAGCAAGACCAAGAACAGCCTCCAAAGGCGCTTCTTCACATGCACCTCCCGTCTTCGAAACGAGTCGCTCCGATCCTAAAATCGGGCATGAAGAATGGTTCCCAATTTTATATTATCAAAAAAGTCGAATAAAAACAATNTTGTTACATACTAATTGAAAATTTTTCTTTTTGCTAAAAATAACTCAACCCCAAAAAAATTGGTAGATATCCTTTCACTTAGGCGGTGGATGATGTCCACCGCCTAGTTATTGCTTGGGCTGCTAAAACAGTGACAAACGTTTGCTCTCTTGATTGCAACAATGGTCAAAAAAACAAAAAATGGGAATAGAATGAAAAGAAAAAGGAGTGAGGAGATGAAGTCTGTTCAGGAATGGAATGATGCATATCGCACTGGAAGATATCAGGAGCATTGGGGAATTCCTTACCCCTCACAAGAACTGATTGCTTTTGTTGCTGCACTGAACCCGAAATCTTCCGCAGTTTTTCTTGATGTGGGCTGTGGTGCTGGGCAAGAAGCCATTTTCTTGGCGAAACAAGGGTTTGCAGTGATAGGAATTGATCAGAGTGAGGAAGCGCTTCGCATTGCTAAATCGCGGGCACAAAAAGCAGGTGTGGAAATCGATTGGCAAATGGGGAATGTTTTGGAGTTGCCGCTTGCCGACAAGTCAGTGCATTTCATCAACGATCGTGGCTGTTTTCATCATATTCCAAATGAGAAACGTCCCCAATACGCTGCAGAATTAGCACGTGTTCTACAACCAAATGGTAAATTGCTGTTAAGAGGGTGCCGTGATACCCAGGATGATCGGTTTGTCGCCGTCACAACAAAAGCGATTGATCACTTCTTTTCACCGTATTTTACTGCTAGCCCCGTTCTTCCGATTGAACTTGATAGCAATGAACCAACCAACCTTCCCGCGAATCTCGTCATTTTAACACGTCGCTAAACCAATTGACCAAAAACAACATAGCGGTGATTCAAGGGACATAGACCTGAACCACCGCTTTACCTTATTTTATTCTTGGGAGTTGATCTTACGGAACATCACTATGGCTTTTTGCGCAGCAGAACAGCTACAGCTCCACCAATTGCAAGAAAGGCTCCACTGAATACCAACCGAAGGTCTGAAAAGGTTGGGAACACTCCAAAAAACATGGGACCAACCATAAGCAAAAGTCCCATGAAGATGAATCCCCCTGAAATCGCGTATGATTTCACTAATAACTCCCTTCTGCCCTACTTGGGCAGACAGCTCGAAAATGAGCTCCTACACGGACATTTATATACTTTAACTAAACGAAGTTTAACATATTGTATTGTACTTAGTAAACCCTTATTGAGGAAACTTGGTCATTCCAGCTTTGCCCGTTGGACATCTTAATGTCGGTTAGATTGAAATAGTATCGACACAAGTTATTGGTATTTTCAATCGCTAGTGCATTCCCACCATAATCACGATGCTGATACATTACAGTCCAGCTTCCTTCACATGCAGGATTAACGGAAGAAATGCGGTCATTCCACCGATCGCCAACGTATCGTATATATGTGCCAACCCTTACGTCCAACCGAGCACCTTGTATATTGATATGCTCATAAAAACTTGAAATTCGCGGATTTTTGGCTGTTGCTTTTTGATTTTTCTTTAGATATTGATGAAACTGATTGAGATTTGTAAAGCCATACAAAAGATATTTACCGGTGTGATTTTGTGCATCTTTGACAACAATTCCCACTACTTTTGAATCCAAGGAGGCATCCACTGTTGGTTTTCCATCAATCAACGCATATCGACTTTTTTGCAGTGCGGCCAATTCTGCATCCGCTGTAAAGACCAAACTGCTTACGGCCAACACAAACATCAGGATCCCCAGTCGTTTGAAGAATCGTTTCACAACATCACCCCAATTTGAATTGTTTACCTTCACAATATATTTTTGAACTTCAGCAAATATGTCTAAAAAAAGATAAAAAAATGCTACTCATACAAAATGAGTAGCATGGAAAAGCTCTTGTTTCCTCACAATAAAAGTTGCCAAAGCAATGCTTATCTTTTGAATGAGCATATCGTAAGCACTGTCCAACGGTAAACTTAAGCCCATCTATTCACAAACGTATCGGGGTCCTGACCAAAACGTTGATTCCGATTCAGCTGATCAAGCTGTTTCATCTGTTCATCGGTCAATTCGAAATCAAAGATTTTTGCATTTTCGATAATGCGCTCTTTTGTGACCGATTTGGGAATGGTGACGACACCATGCTGAATGTTCCATCGAAGTAGAACTTGCGCAGGTGTACGGTTGATTTCTTTGGCAATATCCAGAATGGTTTTTTCTTGTGTAAACAAGCCGTGCATCAAAGGGCTATACGCTTCAAACTGAATCTGATGCTCGCGACAATACTCCCGTAACTCATCTTGTGTTAGATAAGGATGAAATTCAACTTGATTGACCATTGGGGCGATATTTGCTTTGGTGGATAACTTCTCCAAGTGATGAACATGGAAGTTACTCACACCAATTGCACGAGCAACTTTTTCTTCATATAACCTTTCAAGTGCTTTCCAAGTATCAATAAATTTACCCGGGACAGGCCAATGGATNAGATACAAATCAACGTAATCCACTTTTAAACGTTGGCAGCTCTCTTCAAAAGCTTTTAATGTTTTGTCATAACCATGATCATCATTCCACACTTTTGTCGTGATGAAAATCTCTTCTCTTGGAACTCCACTCGCCGCAATTCCTTTCTGGACACCCGATTCATTTTCATAAACGGTTGCGGTATCGATGCTTCGATAACCTGCTTGAAGCGCTGTTTCAACTGCTCTTTCAACTTCACCGCCTTCTTTTGCTTTCCAAACACCTAATCCGAGCTTAGGCATTTTTACACCATTGCTTAAAACAAATGATTCTGTATAAGCCATATCCTATCACCTACATCCTTTTTAGATTCAATCTTGTTCTTCTTTGTCTTCCTTACGATTTACCCGTTAATACCCGCTGATAAAAGTAAACATCATGATACTTGTTGAACTTATAGGCCACTTGTCGAAAATGGCCCACACAACGAAAGCCGAATTTTTCATGCAGCTTTAAGCTTGCTTCATTTCCCGCTGTAATTCCACTAATAATGGTATGGTACCCTAATTTGATCGCTCGCTCAATAATCTCTTCCATCAAGGAACTGCCAATCTTGTTTCCGCGATAATCCTTGTTAATATAAATGGTCAACTCACTCGTTCGATCATACGCATCTTTTTCCCGAAATTTTGTTAAGCCACAATAGCCTACAACTCTTCCATCCACCTCTGCGACAATCAACGGATATTTCTCCCCAAATGTTTGAAACCATCTTTGTCGCTCTGCCAACGTCTTCTCCTCTATATCTAAGGTACTGGTCGAGTTCCGAATTGCTTCATTATAAATTTCCATCATTGCCGGTATATCGGAAGCAACAGCATCTCGAATCTGTAGCATTATCGTTCCCTTTCCTATCCATGATTCTAACCACATCGAAAAACCAAATCCAATAAAATGCTTAATCGTTTATCATTTCTTCAGGCGGCGGTGTTCCCCATTGTTGTAGCAAATTATCGGTCGGGTATATTTTCGGTTTATCTTTTCCCTTTCGATAAACCTCAATCTTTAAAATCCCTGTCGTCGGTAATAATTGTTCGGGAATCGAGACATGAAAAGTTTTACTTGTATATTCACTGTTCTCATCCCGTTTGAATGATACACTTCGACCTTTTAGAATCAAACGCGAACTAAAGGAATCTACTACATAGATATTATAGTAAAAGGTAGATTCAGGAAAACGACCAACCTGTAAAGTAACCGCGTATTCTCCGTTCTCCCCGGATACTTGAAAATTCTTAAAAAACTGATTCTCCTTATACTCTTCCTTTGGCAGCTCTTTCCACCAAGGATGATCTCCCTCAATCGCAGATTTTTGAGGCTTGGTTGGCGTTTTTTTCTGCTCCACAGTATCCTTTTTTTTCTTCTGCGCCACGGATTGCTTATCGGATTGCGATGATGGATCTTCCGAAGAAGCAACAAGATACCAAATCGGAATGATAACAAAGATAAGTCCCAACAGGATTGCAGTTGTTCGATACCAAAACGCTTTATTCGCTTTTCTGATTTGGTATGTATACCGTTCATGTCTAGAAGGTAGCGAAGCAGTAGAAATCGAATCAGGTCGAGCCGTTAAAGATTGATCTTTTAGCTGCTCTTGGATCGCAAGCAACTCCTGCTTCATTTCAGCTGCAGTCTGAAACCGTTCTTCCGGTTTCTTTTTCATTGCCTTTCGAATTACGCGACTCAAAGCATCCGGAATGCTGGGATTAAACTTTTTCGGGTCAGGAACCGGTTCTTGTAAATGCTTTAGAGCAATGGCAAGAGAAGTCTCTGCATCAAATGGGAACTGCCCTGTTACTAGAAAAAAGAGCAAAACACCAACTGAATACAAATCCGAGGAATAGGTTACTTTTCCTCCTGATGCTTGTTCTGGCGAAAAATAGTGAGCTGATCCCATGACTGTTCCCGTTTGTGTGAGTGAGGTAGACATATTCGAAAAATAAGAGATGCCAAAATCGGTCACTTTATAACGCCCATCCGTGGTTCTTAAGATGTTTTGTGCCTTGACATCCCGATGAATAATGCCATGGCGATGAGCATGAGCAAGTCCATCGCATACTTGCACCGCAATATCGATTGCTTCTTTGGGACGAATCCTTCCCTTTTGTTCAATCAAACGATCAAGTGAAATCCCCTCTATGTATTCCATCACCATATAGTACGTCGAGCCTTCTCGACCAATATCATAAATACCAACAACGTTAGGATGAGACAAACTACCTGCTGCCTTTGCTTCACGTATAAATCGTTGAATAAATTGATCATCACCCAATAGCGATGGTTTCATCACTTTGATCGCTACCCAACGATCCAAAACATGATCGCGGGCTTTGTAAACCACCGCCATTCCGCCTCCACCTAACGTTTTCACAATCTCATAGCGATCAGCCAATTGTGTACCCGGTTTTAGCATGGTTATCGCCCTCATATTCTGGATAACTCTAAAAAAAATATAAATTTATACAAAATATAATACGGATAGGTGTCTGGAAAATCAATGACTGAAAACAAAAAACAAAAACACAACAAACGAAGATTTGTGAACTTTGTTCACATCTACTATAATGATTCTTAAATAACTTCAACATAGGAGATGATCAGATTGTACGAAGTTGCAGTAATTGGAGCGGGACCAGCAGGTGCTAGTGCTGCAATCTTTTTAGCCAAAGCTGGTAAAAAGACGCTTGTAATTGATCATGATAAAAGCATTACCAAACGAGCATGGATTGAGAATCACTATGGTGTACTTGAAATTTCCGGGCCTGACTTGGTCGAGACTGGGATCAAACAATTTAAAAAATTTGGCGCAGAGCATGTTGAAGACGAAGTCAAAGCCATCCGTAAAAACGGCGATCGCTTTGAGCTTGAAACTGAGAATGGAACTTATCAAGCCAAACAAATTCTGCTCGCGACGGGTGTGTTAACCAATCTCGCAGAATCATTAGGGCTCTCGACCAAAGAAGGGACCGAACCACGTATTAAAAGCATTTATGAAGTGGATGCTGACGGAAAAACCAATGTCCCAGGTGTTTGGGCCGCTGGTACTGCCGCGGGTGTTAGCGTACATACGATTATTACGGCTGGAGATGGAGCCAAAGTTGCGATTAACATCATTAGTGAACTAAACGGTGAACGTTACGTTGACCATGATGTTCTAAAATAATTTAGCCCTAAATTACGAATCTGAACATTTTCTTCATCCTGCTTTGTCTAATCGGCTAGCGCTTAACCTTCTTCATCAATAAAACTCCCAGAAGATGTATGGAAGAGGCTTGGTTCGGAAAAATTCGACACAGTATCCCTTTCATCCTTCAAAATCTCAGAATCTACGTCAATTTGATAAAGAGCCATGTGAAAATCCTCCTTAAAATGGTATCTGCTAACAAATCGATTCTTATCGAGGATTTTCACTTTGGCTCTCTTTCTTGATGATCATTTCACTATGCTGGACCTAATCAAGAGCAAAAACTGGCCTATAGTTGAAAGCACATCTCCTGGTTCCAATGGATGATAATAGATTAAATTAGATCCTAAAAGAAAAAAGAAAGCTTTTCGCTTATACCAAAAAAGATAAGACTGATCTCTATACAGGAGATCAGTCAGAAAAGACGTAAGAGGTGATTCCTATTGGACCAGATCGATTATCAGATTCTATCACTCTTACACCAAAATGCTCGCATGTCCATTGCTGAAATGAGTCGAACGATTTCTATGAGTCAGCCCACGATCAAAGAACGCCTGCTAAAATTAGAAGATAAAGGGGTGATCACTGGTTATCGAGCTCGACTTTCAGCTGAAAAATTAGGCAAGCATACCATGGCCTTTCTACTATTTAAAACAAATCGGTGCAAGGATTTTGAAGCATATAGTGAAAGATGTCCAGAAATTGTTGAGCTTTATCGCATTAGTGGAGAATATAATTATTTAATGAAGGTAGTCACAGAATCCAATCAGACTTTAACTTCTTTTTTAAATACGTTGAGTCAATATGGATTCTCCACCACCCTCATCGTTCTTTCCACAATTTTTGATGACAAAAGTCTTGTACCAGAAGAATGATTTAGGGTAGCAAAACAATCTTTCCGCGTATTTTTCTGCTGCTAAACAGCTGATGCGCTTGAGGTGCATGTTCCAGTTTAAAGGCTTCAGCGACGTGCAATGTTAGGATTCCTTGCTCAGCTAAATGTGACAGCTGATAGAGGTGTTCAGTATTCGGCTGAACCCAAATATTAGTGGCCGTTATGTTTCGACCTCCGGTTGCGGATACTCCCTCCTTTTGAAAATCGGGCACAGTGGTTGCATAGCGTCCACCCATTTTAATGGAGGCAAATGAATCAACAGCTAATTTACCACCTACAACGTCAAGTGCAGCGTCGACTCCTTCATTCACCACTTCTCTTACTTGTGGTTCAATTTTCTCATCACGATCAATAATATATTTGGCTCCTAAACGATAGGCAAATTCCGCTTCTTGACGACAGCATACTGCAAGTACCGTTACGCCTTGATGGGCAGCAAGTTGCAAGGCAAAACCACCGACCGCACCTAACGGCCCATTGATGAGAAGCGTTTGCTTGGGTTTAAGATCTAACCTTTTGATCGCTTGATATGCCGTCAAACCGGCTAAGGGAATTGTAGAAGCAGCTGCCAAACCGATGTTACGTGGAGCAGGCGCAAGAACATTTTCATCCAGAACGACATATTCAGCATAAGTTCCTGCATAATGAACAATTTGCTGTGAAAAAGCAATCACGCGATCCCCTTTTTCCCAACGTGTAACACCTTCTCCTACTTCATCTACCACCCCTGCAGCATCCCAACCTAATATCATCGGAAAAGTAGGTTTTTCAATCGCGAATAATTTTTTTCTTTCCTGAAATTCATTCTCATCATCAGGAATCAATATTCCCTCTCTTGTCACCAAGTCCACAGGGTTTACAGCTGCAGCATGTACTCGAATTCTCACTTGTCCAGGTTTAGGTGAAGGAATTGGAACCTCTAAGATTTGTATTTCCTCTGGTCCACCATAACGGTGTATCGCAGCAACTTTCATGATCATCATACCTCCTAGTTTTTTAACAATATTTTATTGATTTTATTTGTCACTTTACATAAACAAAAAAATAAATTTGCTGCCTAAAACCTTAATTTTTAAGTTTTTTCGATTTATTTTCCTTAGAAAAATAAATCGGGAATCGTTGTGGGCTTGATTTTCTGATTGGGAATTTTATGAAATGAACATTCGGGAGAAGTCTAAAGGGGAATACAGAAGTTATGCTTGTTTTTTTAGGAGTTGGTTTTCACGTGAGAAAGAGAGGAAATTTTAGCTTTCTTTTACGACTCTTCGAAATTATACGAACAAAATTATATGTTTGTTCTTTTTTTGTGCATAACAATCTGATTCTCTCAACTTTTGAAAAGTCATCATCGGTGAAATTGATATGGATCCAACCAAAGTTTGAACTGCTGGTACTGCCGCTGGTATTAGTGTACATACGAATATTACGGTTTCAGATGGAGCCAAAGTTGCCATTAACATCATTAGCAAACTAAATGGTGAACGTTATGTTGATCATAATGTTCTAAAATAACCTGATTTAAATGATTGGGCTTCCAATCGCCAATCCGAGCATTCTCCCATCTCTGCTTCCGCTCCATCTGTTAGTCTT
>JGI1652J44930_10000230_pt1 | contig 22513 bp, 20 predicted proteins | sample NewIslsDNAsample_FD_44930 | JGI IMG/M metagenome (IMG submission 44930)
ACTCGATTCAACAATCGTTCCTAGAAAAATAATCGGAATCTGATTTTGATGATAACTCGTTAAGGCAATATGAAACCCAGGTAAATAAATGGACACGAGTAGTGCTAAAAAACGTAAAATACGTTCCCAACTGTTATAAATATAAACACTTTCTGTATCTTCGGATGTTTTCAATAAAAATCCGAAATTAACAGGAACAATGAGCGCATAAGGAACGCCGTCAACGAAAAGGATGAAACGACCGACAAGCAAACTGTTTACTGCAAAATCAGGCCGCCCAGTATAATGAAACGTCGGAAAAACATTAAACGGCCTTTTAATGATCAGTTCATGAACTTGTCTTCCGCTATATATACCATCGATATCGATATTTTTGATGCTTTTTTCAAGTTCAGTAAGAATTTCTGGATTAGCAATATCCTTAATAAATAACACGGCAATTTCCGTTTTCGATCGTTTCCCAACGACATATTTTCGCAACACTAACGAATTCGTTCGCAAGCGTTTGCGAATTAACGCAATATTTGTGGATAAATCTTCTATGAAATTGTCGCGAGGCCCTTTGATCGCGACTTCGGTATTTGTTTCTTCCGTTTGCCGCTGGGGCCGGCTCGAAATATCGATCGAAAATACGAAATTTTCCTTATGAAAATAAATGAGCATTTGCCCGGAAAAAATGCTTTCAATCGCTTCTTCTTCATATTGGATGCGTTTTACTCCCTGGACATATAGATACCGGTAGATATCTTTTTCTTCGATTTTTTCTTTTTTTAGCTTTGAAAATAAATCGTCAAACCGTTCATATATCACTTCGTTTAACATCAGGTCGTCAATTAGCCCATTGCAAAAAAGAAACGTTACATCATGCTGATAAATGCTTTCTCCAAACGAATACGTTTCAAATATGACGTCAGCGCTGTCTTGAAACAACGTTTTTAATGTTAATAAATTTTGAATCTGTTTTTTTTTATGCTCGTGTTCCTTCATTTTGAGACACCTTCTTTTTCCGTCGTTTCACGATAAACACGAGAACCCCAAGAATGAACGATGCGATTGAAAAAAATACCGCACTTGTCGGCAATGCAAAATGAATTAAAAAATAAACAAACAATTTATCATCGATCGGATATACAATTGCAATCGTGACGATGCCTAGAATAAATATTAATGACCACAGGTTTACTTTTTTGCTTTTGCTATTGATTAATATTCTTATCGTATACAGTAAAAGTGTGATGCGAATGAATGCTCCAGTCAGCCATTGATATATCGACAGATAATCAACATGCTCCACGAACTTACCAACTCTGACCAATGCCCATTCTTCATAAGCCGGAAACCGCTGGTAAGAAGCTTCGACAGGTCCAAATTCAATAATCGCCCCGATTAAAGGTCCGAGAGTCAGACCAATTAAAATGAACGTATTAATGACAATATGCCGGTACTTTAAATCACTTTTTAATTGATGTTGAAACAACAGAAAAATAATCAACTCAGTCATTCCGGAAGCTTGATAAATCATGGATTTAAATACTGGTGTAAACCCATTTTCTAAAATCGGCAGCAGCAATTCAGGATTTTTGCGCGGTATGTTCGCTGTAGCGACAAAAAAGCCAAGTACATTCACGAGAGCCAGCAAGAAAAAATTGGCAATCGCAATCGTATTAATCCTTGTCAAAGCTGCCAGCATGCATGGAATGAGAAACAATAACGTTAATGCCAACGGAGGCGTTCTCCATAAATAAGAAACATTCGTCCACGTAATCGTCTCTCTCATTGTAACAATCATCAAAATGACAAGATAAAAGCCAAACGTAAATCGAAAAATGATCGCAAATGCTTTTCCTGTATTTTCTTTCAGCCAGTCGTTAATATGCTTCCCTTTTATTTCTTTATAAATGTAAATGAGCAAAAAACCCCAAATAAGCGTTAAAACTCCAACGAAAAGTACAGCGATCCATGCATCGCGTCCTCCGGTTCTCAACAAAGGGGGGATGACGATAACATGGTTTTTTAAACCTACAGCTGTCATTATCAGCAATGTCATTTGAAAGATCGTAATTTTGTCAGCCTGTTTCATACGCTCTCCATTTCTCTCACGTATTGTTCTCCCCTTATTATGAATCTTGCGTATGGCAATTTATTCATAAAAAAAATCATCTCCCGATTCCGAGAGATGATCTAACCGGCAAATCTATTATGATTTTAAACTTTCTTTCGCTTTTTCAGCGAGGCTTGCAAATGCTTTTTCATCGTTTACAGCTAAATCAGCAAGCATTTTTCTGTTAATTTCAATGCCTGCCAATTTTAATCCGTGCATAAAGCGGTTGTAAGATAAACCGTTTAAACGGGCAGCTGCATTGATCCGCGTAATCCAAAGCTTGCGGAAATCACGTTTTCTTTGACGACGGTCACGGTATGCATAACGCAACGACCGCATCACTTGCTGATTTGCACTGCGAAACAATCTATGTTTAGCGCCATAGTAACCTCTGGCTAATTTTAAAATCTTTTTACGACGTCTGCGAGTGACATATCCACCTTTCACTCTAGCCATGATTTTTACCTCCTACATTGTTTATCTTTTTTTATACGTTAGCAACGTGCGAATGCGTTTGTAATCTCCACTTGAAACAAGTGCTGCTTTGCGCAGTTTGCGTTTCTGTTTTTGTGTTTTGCTTGCTGCCAAGTGGCTTGTATATGCATGATGGCGTTTTAATTTTCCAGTACCTGTTCTTTTGAAACGCTTTGCAGCACCTCGATGTGTTTTCATTTTCGGCATCGTAAAATCCTCCTTACAAAAGTCGATTCTCTATTTCGAATTGTTCGTATTTGGCGCCATAATTAAAAACATGCTTCGGCCATCCATTTTCGGTTTTGTTTCCACGATGGCGATATCTTTGCATTCTTCAGCTAGCCGATCGAGCACTTCCTTGCCGATCTCAGAATGCGTAATTGCCCGTCCGCGGAACCGAATGCTCGCTTTCACTTTGTCGCCTTTTTCGAGAAATTTTCTCGTATTTCTCAATTTCGTGTTGAAGTCATGTTCATCGATCGTCGGGCTAAACCGGACTTCCTTCACATTGATCGTTTTTTGCTTTTTGCGGGCTTCTTTGTCTTTTTTCTGCTGTTCATAACGATATTTACCGAAATCCATGATTTTACATACAGGCGGTTTTCCATTCGGTGCAACTAAAACGAGATCGAGATTTGCTTTTTGTGCTAGCTCCAGAGCTTCTTGAATCGGTTTGATTCCAATTTGCGCCCCATCTGGACCAATGACTCTCACTTCGCGAGCACGAATGGCCTCATTGACCAACATGTCTTTGCTAATAGTCAGCCACCTCCATACATTATTCCATCCTCTAGTGGGGCTTTTTACCACTAAGGTGTTTCGAAAAAATCATTGGTGAATCATCGACAAAAGCAAGCAAAAGCCAATCCATTTTCTAAAACAAAAAAGTGGGTGCAGAAACACCCACATTTCATCACGATCCTACGATCTTTGAAATCCATTGATCATTCCAAAAACCTGCCAACTACCCAATCATGGTGTCAAACAGGTGAGAAGCGGGCGCTTCTTCTTGCTTTGTCGAATATTCACTTTGGTTACTACAAAAGAATAGCATTTTTATTATATGTTTGTCAATCATGTACGGTTACGAATGATTTCGGTAATGTCAGCAACGAATTCATCGAGCGGTTTGGAAACGGATTGTTTTTCGCCGTATTTGCGAATATTGACGGTATTTGATTCAACTTCTTTGTCGCCGACAACAAGCATGAACGGAATTTTTTGAATTTGTGCTTCGCGAATTTTATAGCCCAGTTTTTCATCGCGGCTGTCAATTTCGACACGCACATTTTCACGCTGCAGCGTTTCTTGCACTTGTTTTGCGTAGTCCGAATGAACATCCGAAACCGGAATAATCTGAACCTGGACCGGAGCCAGCCAAGTCGGAAATGCCCCTTTATATTCTTCAATCAAAAATGCGACAAAACGTTCCATCGTTGAAACAACGCCGCGGTGAATGACAACAGGACGATGCTCTTTTCCGTCTTCACCGATATACGTTAAATTAAAGCGTTCCGGCAAATGAAAATCAAGCTGAATTGTTGATAACGTTTCATCTTTTCCTAACGCTGTTTTTACTTGAACGTCAAGCTTCGGACCATAAAATGCCGCTTCGCCTTCCGCTTCAACGTATTCAAGGCCTAAATCATCCATCGCTTCTTTTAGCATCGATTGCGCTTTATTCCACATCTCATCGTTGTCGACATACTTTTCTTTATCGTTCGGGTCGCGATAAGACAAACGGAAATAGTAATTATCGATTTTAAAATCTTTATACACTTCTTGGATAAGCTCTACAACTTTGATAAATTCTTCTTTGATTTGATCCGGACGGCAGAAAATGTGTGCATCATTCAACGTCATTGAGCGCACGCGCTGCAGACCTGCAAGCGCTCCAGACATTTCGTAGCGGTGCATCGTTCCGAGCTCTGCGACGCGATATGGCAGATTGCGATAGCTGCGAAGTTCGCTTTTGTAAATCATCATATGATGCGGACAGTTCATCGGACGCAGCACGAGCTCTTCTGAATCATCCATTTTCATCGGTGGGTACATATCATCGCGGTAATGATCCCAGTGTCCGCTAATTTTATACAACTCTACGCTTGCAAGGTGAGGCGTATACACATGATGATATCCGAGCCTGATTTCCTTATCGACGATGTAGCGTTCAATCGTGCGGCGAATCGTCGCACCTTTCGGCAGCCAGATCGGAAGGCCTTGTCCAACTTCCTGCGAAAACGTAAACAGCTTTAATTCTTTTCCGAGTTTGCGATGGTCGCGTTCTTTTGCTTCTTCGAGCATTTTTAAATATTCATCCAACTCGGATTGTTTGAAGAAAGCTGTTCCGTAAATGCGCTGCAGCATTTTGTTTTTGCTGTCGCCGCGCCAGTAAGCGCCTGCGACGCTTAACAGTTTAAACACTTTCAGCTTGCCCGTTGACGGAACGTGCGGCCCGCGGCACAAATCGAAAAATTCGCCTTGTTCATAAATCGTTACTTCTTCACCTTCTGGAATATCATGCAGCAATTCAATTTTTAACGGGTCGTCAATTTCTCTGTAAATCCGTTCAGCTTCTTCGCGGCTGACGACATGCCGGCGAATTTCCAAGTTTTCTTCAACGATTTTTTTCATTTCTTTTTCGATTTTCGGCAAATCTTCAACGGAAATCGGCACTTCGCAATCGATATCATAATAAAAGCCGTTTTCGATGACTGGTCCGACGCCTAAATTGACATCGCCGTACAGGCGTTTAATCGCTTGCGCCATTAAGTGCGCAGTGCTGTGTCTTAACACTTCAAGCGATTCTTGATGCTCAGGAGTTAAAATTTCAACTTTTCCGTCTTCATAAAGCGGACGTTTCAGATCGACCAAACGATTGTTAAATTTTCCGACGATCGCTTTTTTCCGCAAACTAGGACTGATTGAAGCAGCGATTTCATCGATCGTAATTCCTTCTGGAAACTCTTTTTTTGCACCGTCCGGAAACGTGATTTGAAGCATCTTAGCCAATGTTTTTCCACTCCTTTTTGTAAAAAATAAAAAACGCCCCACAACACAATGGGACGAGAAGGACTCGCGGTTCCACCCAAATTCCGCAAAATCAGCATTGCGGCGCTTTCAATGGATAACGGCTCATCCGTTAGCAGCTACTGCAAGTTCACTGCTAAAGTTCAGAGGGGGTAAATTGCTGACAATGCTTGGAAGCTTCCAGCCTAAGGCTTCCTTCTCTGAAAAGCATTGGCTCAACAATTCGTGTCCTCATCATCACTTGTACCGTTCTGAAACTCTTTTCGTAAGACATTATACGTAGCATGCACATAAAAAGCAAGCTTTTACAAAAAACAAATGTCAGGCGCTTCTTTTAAACTGCGAATCGTAAGCCTTTCCTGAAAAATATTTTTGAGCGTGTAAAACAGTCCGGTGATATCATGATCGGTAAACAAAACGATTTTTTTCGGCGCAAACGTCAACAGCGGCTTCAAAACGGTCGGTTCGATNAATGAATGCTGCAAAAAAGNCGTTTGCTTCATCGCACTGAGAATTTGTTCTTCGCAAATCATCCGAAAAGACTCATCATAAAATTTTGGTCTGTCTGTATAAACGACGTGGATCAAATCGATTAACGGCCGTTTGCGAATTAAAAAAGAGCGAAGATTGTCAATGAAATTTTGATAATCCTGTTCCAATTTGTATTCATCGATCGCCATTTCAACATAGGTCAAAAGGCATTCACGGTAATTTTTCATTCGAAACTTTAAAAATGAATCGAAGCTGAATGACAGCTCTTTTTTAAAACTGTCTTCCAGCAAAATATGTACGGCATCTTCAATCAGCCGTTTTCGCGACGGCAAACGTTTCACGTTCGGCAAATCATCTCGTTTTCCTTCCGTAATCGAACAGAATAACGACATGATCGCTACGATTTCTTCTTCATCTTCGTAGCAAAACATTTCTCTTAAGATGTCACGCACCCAGGTTAATTCATATGTATCGATAATGTAACTTGCAAACACTTGCGATATCATCGGCTGAATGACATGCTGAAACGTTACATCGTCGCGATGAAACATTATGTATAGCGTTTTTTTTGTCTGTTTAACCGATGCCGAAAATACTTCATCGTAGTTTCCTCTTTCAATATGCGCCTGAAGCCGTTCATAAATTTTGTCACAATCGTCTTTTCTTGAAAATTGTACGACGATCAAAACAACTCCTCCTTCTGCGGCATATCTTGTACAAATATATGGCGCAGAAGGAAAAAAATGAGTTATTTTTGAATGAAGTTTTTCCTGCGGTTTTCTCCGCCAACATATTGAGGAATCGTGTAATGGCGGATCCGTTCCATAATCCGTTTCGCTTTTAGCAGTTCCGTCCCGGATTTTTCAGAATATGCTAAATGATCTTCCAAGCCATCGTAATCGTAATTGGACGTATATAACGTCGGCAGGCCTTCCATCATCCGGTATTGCAAAATCGCTCCAAGCACATCATCGCGAATCCAGGTTGTGATTGTTTCTGAACCGATATCATCCAAGATCAGAAGCGGAACGGTTTTAATATAATTTAACTTTTCATAAAACATATCCTGTCCAATCGAATGTTTCAGTTCGCGGAAAAAATCAGGCGTATACACAATCATTGATTTGACTTTTTTTCTGAGTGCAAGTTCATTTGCGATCGCACACATGATAAACGTTTTTCCAACGCCAAAATCACCATAAAAATACAATCCGTGCTTCGTTTTTCCCGGTTCAAATTCCCGTGCATATTTTTCCGCCAATTGAATGGCTTCAAATCGCTCTGGATCAATGTCGAGCTGGGAAAAGCGGGCGTTCAGCACTTCTTTCGGAATGTAGAGGCTTTCAAACAGCTGGCGCTGTTTTTGCTCTTCGTCATATTTTTCTTTTAACGGACAGCGATGATACGTCACATCGATCGTTCCGTGAGAAAGAATAAGCTCAGGGCTGTACCCCGGCATAACATTCGTGCATTTGTCCAAACCGGGACATTTCACGCAATTGGAATGCTGCTGATGAAACTCGTACAGTTTGGCAAGACTGCGTTCGATCAATTCGTCCGTTGCCGAAATTTTATGCAAAAATTTTTGAATGCCGGGATTCGCTAAAATTTCCGCTTTTATTTTTGGAAAAGTCGTTTGAAATTGTGCTTTTTTCATCATTTCAGAAAGCGTATCTTGTATCGGTTCCATATTGTCACCTTCTTCAAAACTCATGCATCACTCGGTTTGATTATACTGCTTTAACCTTGCTTCCAGCTCTTTTTTCTTTCGTTCAAATTCCTCGGCATCGAACGTTTGTGTTTCTTTCTGCTCGCTCATCCATTTTGGAAGCGCAGCTTTCCGTTCATTTTTTTTCTGAATCGTTTTTTTTCGTTTCGACTCCGGCGACCATTGCTGATATTTCTGATGTTCCGTACGCGCCAGATTCATCGCTTCTTTCACCGTTTTTATTTTTTTCCGTGACCAATGAGCGGCGATTTTTTCAACGTAGGCGCGCGATAATTTCATATCGTTCGTACGCATGACATAATCGATTAATACGTTCACCACACCAGGTAAAAGCTTCTGTTCAAACATGATCGATTCGATCAGTTTCAAATCGCTCGCTGCTGGTTTAGCACCTCCTGCAATTCCTTCCAAAACTTCATACGGGCTTACCGTTTCAAACCATTGAATCGCTTTTTCTTCTTCCGTCTCTGGCTCTTTCGTGATGTTTTCACGGTATAAAGGAGGCTGCACGCGCAAACTTAAATGCGGCAATTGGCTGTTATGCTGCTGGGCATACCAATCTTGCGTTCCTTTCCTAAGCTGCTCAACGGTCAGTTCGTTAAATTTCACATACGTCGATTCAATGATATATTTCATGTCAAGCGGCTTCAATTTATAAACATAAGCGAGTTTTCGCACCGCTTCGATCAGTTCGTCCGTAAAAACATCTTTCGGAACGATGAGATGCGAAACGCTTTCGATTACGAAGTCGATATCAAAATCATCAGTCAACCGAATCGAGCGTCCACCCGATTCATCGAGAAATGCTTCATCTGTTTTCACCGTTAATGCCTGTTCCATTTCTGAATCTTTTTTCACGACCAACTCCGATGGATGAAGCGACTGAAAAACGTCATTAAATGCAGCTGTCACTTCCCGCAAACGTTCACTGGAAACAGACTTTTTCGAAACAAACTGCTTTTTCACTTGCTGAAACTGATAATGTCCGAGCTTATTGTACAAATACACATTTAAAGCGCCGTCATTGAAAAATTCGTGAGGAGAAAGCGGAGATTCCAGCAAATAGTAGTAGCGGCGGGGATCATGCGCTTCATCGACATATGTTTCCAAAAGGCCGATAGCCTCCAGTTTTTTGCGCGCGAGCAAAATGTCGTTCAAATTCAATTGCATCATGTTCATCAAGCTGTGATGGGTAGCCGGCTCGCTCCAATCCGTTTCCGATTCGACCTGAGCCCACAACGTCATATACAAACTGTAAGCGACGGGGCCAATAAGCGGCTGATACAGCGACGTTAACGTTTTTCGGTAATAATCGTGCAGAATCCCTTTTGCTTTGACTTGATATTGATCGATCGGAAGCAGTTCTTTCCAGGCGTGCTCCATTTTGCTTATCCTCTCCACTTTTCGTGAGTGTGTAAAAAACTTAAAAGTTCTTGCCACTCTTTAGGCTATCAGCGCCATATTCATTTGAATACACAAAAACTTACCTTTATCCTTTTGAATCAATGAAATTCATTACATTGTAAATAATCTTCAGAAACTCTTTATACTTCTATGAATTGCACGTCTATTTCTGGAGGGTTTCTTTTCAACATTTTCTTTATAAAAGGTCTTGCATTGCCACAAAATTTTCTTAAAACCTTGCTTCATTTTGATTGAATTAAAATTTTTACAGGCTTCCTCATGCTGTTTATAACTTTTTTATTTATTAACTCGCTTGATTAATTCTTTTAACTCTTCTACAAATACATTAATATCTTTAAACTGGCGGTAAACGGAAGCAAAACGGACATAAGCGACATCATCGATGTCCGCCAAATATTCCATCACGAGTTCTCCGACATCTTCACTGCTTACTTCGCGAGATCCTTCATTTCTTAAATCTCTTTCGATATTGTTCACCGCTTCTTCAAGCACTTCAAGCGGCACCGGACGTTTTTCACAGGCTTTGATCATGCCGCGCAGCACTTTTTCGCGGCTGAACTCTTCTCTGGTTCCGCCTTTTTTTACAACGATGAGCGGCGATTCTTCAACCGTTTCAAACGTCGTAAACCGATAGTGGCAAGCTTCGCATTCCCGTCTTCTCCGGATTGATGTACCATCATGAACCGGTCTGGAATCTAACACTCTCGTTCCGTTATGCTGGCAGCTAGGACAACGCACGGATCGCTCACTCCTACTCGAACATCCATTAATTAGTTTTAGAATATCAAGATTTTCGACATTTTACAACGAATGAAAAAGGCAAGGGAAGCGATTGTTTCCCTTACCTTTTCAGCATTTCAAACACTTGTTGAACGTCTTTATCTCCGCGTCCTGACAAGTTGACGATGATAATATCATCTTTCGAAAGCGTTGGCGCCAGTTTTATCGTATAAGCAAGTGCGTGTGCGCTTTCCAATGCAGGAATGATTCCTTCCGTTTTCGACAGCAGCTGGAACGCTTCCAGCACTTCTTCATTGGAAACGGCATAATATTCCGCTCTTCCTGTTTCTTTTAAATAGCTATGTTCCGGTCCGATGCCTGGATAATCGAGACCTGCAGCAATCGAGTACGTCGGCATTGGGTTTCCTTCTTCGTCAACCAACGCCAAACAGCGGAAACCGTGCAGTTCTGCCGGAACTCCTTTCGTTAACGACGGCGCCTTTTCCGGTTCAACTCCAATTAAACGGACGCTTTCTTCATCGAGATAGTGGGCAAACGCACCGATCGCATTGCTTCCTCCGCCTGCACATGCAACGACAGCAGTTGGAAGCCGGTTTTCCTTTTCCAAAATCTGACGTTTCGATTCCTCGCTAATGATCGATTGAAAATGTTTTACCATCGTCGGATACGGATGCGGACCGACTGCGGAACCAAGCAAATAAAACGTATTTTCATAGTTTTTCACCAAATCGGCTAACGCTTCATCAACAGCATCTTTTAATCTGCCTTGGCCTTTGTCGACAGGTACGACTTTCGCACCTAACAATTCCATGCGAAAAACATTCAAGGCTTGTCTTTTCGTATCTTCAGCACCCATGTAAATGACGCATTCCATCCCGAACATCGCACAAGCTGTCGCGGTTGCAACTCCGTGTTGGCCAGCGCCTGTTTCCGCAATGATCCGGTTTAAACCCATCCGTTTTGCGAGCAAAATCTGTCCGATTGCATTGTTAATTTTATGAGCGCCTGTGTGATTCAGATCTTCACGTTTCAAATAGATTTTTGCGCCGCCAAGCTCTTCCGTTAACCGTTTTGCGTAAGTCAGCGGATTTTCGCGTCCAACATACTCTCTCAAGTAATAGCGATACTCTTCGATAAACTCCGGATCATCTTTATATTTTTCAAACTGTTCCTCAAGATGATCGAGCACTTTCTGCAATTCCGGTGGTACGAAACTTCCTCCAAATTGTCCAAAAAAGCCTTTTTTCGTTTCTAAGCTCACCTAAACTCTCCTCCAACATTTATATTCACCTACCAGTGTATCAGTTGAAAGATAAATTGTATAGAATTGTTTTGCAGCCAAAAACTTGTAAATTAGGCATTTTACGAATAGAAATTATTTTATTTGCCTTTATCACAATCACGGCGTTACTTATCATTGCGATTATGCTGAAATAAGGCATCTATCATTACGTACTGAAAAAATTCGCTTAAAACAAAAAACCCACAGTCAAAAGACTGTGGTTTATGATAACGCGCCCACTTCCGCACGAGCGTTCATTTTTGAACCGATGTATGCAGCTAAATCGACAACGCGGCAAGAATATCCCCACTCGTTATCGTACCATGCAAGCACTTTTACTTTGCGATCGCCAATGACCATTGTTGACAATCCATCGATGATCGATGAATTTTCATTGCCTGTAAAGTCGATCGAAACGAGCGGTTCTTCCGTGTATCCGATAATGCCTTTCATTTCGCCTTCTGCAGCTGCTTTCAACGCCGCATTTACAGATTCAGCCGTCACCGGCTTTTTCACGTCGACAACAAGGTCAACAAGCGAAACGTTCGGTGTCGGAACGCGGAGCGCCATTCCGTTCATTTTTCCTTCTAATTGCGGAAGCACTTTCGATAAAGCTTTCGCTGCTCCCGTCGATGTTGGAATGATGGACATTCCGCATGCTCTTGCTCTGCGCAAATCTTTATGCGGGTTGTCGATATTTTTTTGGTCGTTCGTATACGCATGAACAGTTGTCATCAAGCCTTGTTCGATGCCAAATGCTTCATCGATGACTTTTGCGACCGGCGCCAAACAGTTTGTCGTACAGGAAGCGTTCGAAATAATGTGATGTTTTTCATTGTCGTACTGTTCTTCATTTACGCCCATTACGATCGTTATATCTTCGTCTTTTCCTGGTGCCGTAATCAATACTTTTTTTGCGCCAGCTTCGATGTGGTAGCCTGCGGTTTCTCTTGATTTAAATTTCCCGGTTGCTTCGATGACGATATCAATGCCTAGGTCTTTCCAAGGGAGTTGTCGCGGATCGCGGTTGCTTAACAGTTTGACCGTTTTTCCGTTCACGATTAATTCGTTGTCGCCAGCTTTCACATCCGCATCGAACGGACCGTGGACGCTGTCATATTTCACCAAGTGAGCCAATGTTTCTGCAGGGTAGCTTGCATTGACAGCTACAATTTCCAAATCATCGCGAGTAATTGCTTTGCGAAAAACCATTCGCCCAATTCTTCCAAAGCCGTTAATCGCTATTCTCGTTTTCATGAAAAAGCCCCTTCCGTGATATATGCTATACTTTTTTATTAATAGTATAACATATAAGCAAAAAAATGTAACCTTAAATTACCCCCCATTTTTTCAATATCGCGACTAATTGCGCTCTCGTTTCTTCCATTGTGCCATCATTATAAATAACAGCATCCGCAAGCGGTATTTTATCTTTAATCGGCATTTGCGACCGTATGCGGTTAAGCGCATCTTCTTTCCCCATTTTGTCGCGTTCTAACAGCCGCTTTAACTGCGTTTCTTCTGAAACCGCAACAAGCAATACTTTGTCGAACTCATTCTGGCGGTTTCCTTCAAATAACAGCGGAATGTCGAGCACAACGGTTTTGCAGCCTTTCGCTAGATATTCTTCTTTTCGTTCATCCATTCTTTCGCGTATCACCGGATGAACGATGCTGTTCAGTACATTCCGTTTTTCTTCATCTTGAAACACGATTGAACCGAGTTTTTTCCGATTGAGCGTCCCATCTGGAAATAAAATATCTTTTCCGAAATACTCGACAATTTGTTCATACGCATTTTCACCGGGTTCTACAACTTCGCGAGCAATTTTATCGGCATCGATGACAGGAATATTCATTTCTTCAATCATTTTTGCAACGGTGCTTTTTCCTGTTGCGATGCTGCCTGTTAACCCGATAATCATAGTATGTCCTCCTTAATTTTCAATATTTCAGGCGAGTTTCAGGATCCCGACCAGCATTAGTAAACAACCTGGCACGAATGAAAATTTTTTGAACCAGTGCAATTTTGAAAAAAACGAACCTGTTTTAATTCCGCTGAAAACAAACAATGAACTCATCGCTGCGACCGTTATCGACATGAACAGTGGAGAATAGCCGAGCAATGCGGCGCTTACCCCTGCACCGATGGCATCTAATGATAAAGCGATGCCTAAAATCAATGCTTCAATGCCCGTAATTGCACCCGATTTATCGAAATCAGCAACCGCCGGTTTTTCCAGCACTTGAATGACGATGCCCAATGATTTGATTTCCAGGTGAAACAACGTTTGATCGGTTTTCCGCTTTTTTCTTTTTGCAAACACATTTTGACAAACCATCCAAATGCCTATCATCATTAAAATGATCCCGCCGAGTTTTTCCGCAGACGTTTTTCCGCAGACGATGGCGAAATAAAAATTTCAATCACTTTTCCGATGCTCATTGCGAGTAAAAAAAAGACAGCGGAACAGATTGCAATGATGACAAATGAGTGAAACGGCAGCTTCAATTTGCGCAAACCGTACGTAAAGCCGACGCTAAAACTGTCGATGCTTACCGCAACGGCTAACATTACAAATGCAAGCCATTCAGCCACATGTGTCTCCTCCCTGTTAGCTCACGATTTTCAAGCTAACATAGTATATGGGAGGAGTTTGCGTAAGGTACGTTATCCGTTATGATTTTTGGCACTTCGGACAGTAATGGGTCCCTCTTTGTGCGACAACTGTTTTTTCAATTGGCGTGCCGCACACTTTGCACGGTTCCCCTTGTTTCCCGTACACGAAGTGGTCGAATTGAAACATGCCCATATTTCCTTGACTGTTGACGTACGTCCGGACGGTGCTTCCGCCTTTTTCCACCGCTTCTTTCAGCGTCGCTTTAATTTCATCATACAATATTTGGATTTTCCGTTTCGTAAGACGGCTGGCTTTCGTTTTTGGATGAATGCGGGCGCGGAACAACGCTTCGTCAACGTAAATGTTTCCCAACCCGACGACAATCGATTGGTCGAGCAGCACCGCTTTTATGTTTCGGGACGTTTTTTGAAAGGCTTCTTTTAATACGTCGGGAGTAAATGCATCCGAAAAAGGTTCAACGCCGAGTTTGGCTAACGGTTCATGCTTTTCTTCTTCACCTTTTGGAAACAAATGCATCGTCCCAAATTTTCTTGTATCCATGTAGCGAAGTTCAGTTCCATCGGTGAATGAAAAAATGACGTGCGTATGTTTATCATACGGCTCATCTTTGTTTTGCAGCATGTAGCGTCCTTCCATCCGGAGATGAGACACGAGCACATAATCATCGAGCATAAATTTTAAAAATTTCCCGCGCCGGTCGATCGTCTGAATCGTTTGCCCTGCACATAAATGTTTAAATTCAAACTGATCCGGATGTTTAATGATTTTCCCCCATAAAACCGTAACATCGTGAATCGTTTTTCCGATGACAAGATGCTGAAGCGTAAGCTTAATCGTTTCGACTTCAGGTAGTTCCGGCATGTCTTTCTCTCCTTATTTGGCATCATACCATGTTGGACCGTAAGCATAATCCACTTTTAACGGAACACGAAGTTGAATCGTGTTTTCCATCACTTCTGGAACGAGCTTCTTCAAAATCTCAATTTCGTCTTTTGGAGCTTCAAAGATCAATTCGTCATGGACTTGCAAAAGCATTTTCGCTTCCAGCTTTTCCGCTTTCAACCGTTCGTCGATTTCGATCATCGCTTTTTTGATGATGTCAGCGGCACTTCCTTGAATCGGGGTGTTCATCGCGGTTCGTTCGGCAAAACTGCGCAAATTGTAGTTCCGGCTATTGATATCAGGCAAATACCGGCGCCGATGCAAAAGCGTTGATACATACCCGTCTCGTTTCGCCTGTTTTACGATGTCTTCCATGTATCGTTTAACGCCAGGATAGCTTTTTAAATACCGTTCGATAAATTCTCCCGCTTCTTTACGGGTGATGCCTAAACTTTGCGACAGACCGTAATCGCTGATTCCGTAAATGATTCCGAAATTGACCGCTTTGGCATGGCGTCTCATGAGCGGAGTCACTTCGTCTTTGCGAACGTGAAAAACGTCCATCGCCGTTTTCGTATGGATGTCCATGCCGTCTTTAAACGCTTGAATGAGATTTTCATCTTCTGCAATATGAGCAAGCACACGCAATTCAATTTGAGAATAGTCGGCAGCAAAAATCATCCAATCCGGTTTCGACGGAACGAAAGCCTGTCGAATTTTCCGGCCTTCTTCCAGGCGAATTGGAATGTTTTGCAGATTCGGTTCCGTTGAACTGAGCCTGCCCGTTTGCGTCAATACCTGATTAAAGCGCGTATGAATGTTGCCTGTCGTTTCATTGATTTCTTTTAACAGACCTTCGATGTATGTTGAGTACAGTTTTCCTAGCTGACGGTACAGTAAAATATGCGGAATAATTTCATGAGCATTCACTAACTTTTCCAATACATCCGCAGACGTGGAGTAGCCTGTTTTTGTTTTTTTGATGACCGGTAAATTTAATTTTTCAAACAAAATTTCCCCTAACTGTTTCGGCGAGTTTAAATTGAACTCTGCGCCTGCAAGCTTGTACACTTCCTGTTCGATCGCCTGAAGACGCGTTTCCAGCTCTTCGCCCATCGCTTTTAAACGGTCGCCGTTTACGCGAATTCCGCGCAGTTCCATTTTGGCAAGCACGTGAGAAAGCGGCATTTCCAGTTGATGCAACAGTTCCGTCTGTTCATTTTCATCCAGTTGTTTGCTTAAAATTGGCACAAGCTCATAAACAGCCTGAGCTTTTCGAACGAGATGTTCCGCCAGCACGGATTCATCTGGAAGTTTTCTTTTTGCACCTTTTCCGTACACTTCTTCATCGGAGCGGACGAATTTCAAACCTTCGCGATGTGCGATTTCCGCCACATCATCATGTGCTTCGATTGTATTCAGCAGATATGCAGCAATCAGCACATCAAACGATAATCCTTTTAACCTGATTCCCTTCCATCCGAGAGCAACTTCGGCGCGTTTCGCATCAAACGTCCATTTTTTTCTTGCATCATCTTCCAGCCACTTGATGAATGTTTCAGATTGAAAAGCATGTTCTGTTGAGATGAAATATTTCCCGGTCGGATTTACGATCGCAAACCCTTGTATTTCTGCTTGATGATAATTTTCTTCCATCACTTCCACAATGATCGCTGATTCGTCAACGAGAATCGAGTTGGATACCGACTCTAACACCTCATACTCGATTTTTTTAAGCGTTTCCGTTTTTGGACTTTCTTTGCTTTCAAACCGTGAAAGCAGCGATTTAAATTCCAGCTCGGAAAAAAGACGGATGACCGCTTCATCATTCCGCTCGCGAATCGCAATCTGGTCTAGTGAAATTTCGATCGGGCTGTTGCGGTTAATGGTCGCAAGCTTTTTGCTGATAAATGCCAAATCGCGGTTTTCTTCCAATTTTTCTTTTAGCTTTTTTCCAGTAATCTCATCGAGCGAATTCATGATATTTTCCAGGCTTCCGAACTGCTTTAACAATTTAATCGCCGTTTTTTCACCTACGCCGGGAACACCGGGAATATTGTCCGAAGAATCTCCCATCAAACTTTTCATGTCGATAATTTGCCCCGGTTCAAGACCGTATTTTTCTTTTAACGCTTCAGGATCATATGTATCGACATCCGTAATACCTTTTTTCGTCAACGAAACGGTAACCCGATCGCTGACGAGCTGAAGCAAGTCTTTATCGCCAGAAATAATTTTGACGTCCCAGCCCAGTTCTTCCGCCTGTTTCGATAATGTACCGATAATGTCATCCGCTTCATAACGGTCCAGTTCGTAGCGAGGGATCTGAAACGCATCGAGCAAGGCTTGAACATATGGAATTTGTTCTGACAGTTCAGGCGGGGTTTTTTGCCTTCCGCCTTTGTATTCCTTGTATGTATCGTGGCGAAACGTTTCTTTGCTGGCATCAAAAGCGACGAGAATATGAGTCGGTTTTTCTTCATCTAACACTTTCATTAACATTTGCGCAAATCCGTAAATCGCGTTCGTATAGACGCCTTTGGAATTCTGAAGCAGCGGCAAGGCGAAAAATGCGCGGTACAGGATGCTGTTACCATCGATCAGCACCAGTTTATTTTTCAAAGAAATGACCTCCTAAACGTAAATTAAAAACAGCCTTTACGTCATTTTATCATGCAGGCATAGCGAAAGAAAAATAAAGAAGAGATTCGCAAAGGAATCTCTTCTTTGATGCCGTATTGATTTCACATTATTTTAAAACCGCAAGGACTTTTTTCACAGACTCAACGGATTTGTCGAGCTGTGCTTTTTCTTCTTCCGTCAAGTCAAGCTCAATCACTTTTTCGACGCCGTTTCCACCTAAAATTGTAGGTACGCCGAGATAAATGCCGCTGTATCCGTATTCGCCTTCCAAGTAAGCAATTACAGGCAAGACGCGACGTTGATCTTTCAAAATCGTTTCTGCCATTTCAACAAGCGATGCAGCTGGAGCGTAATATGCGCTTCCGTCGCCTAGCAAGTTGACGATTTCGCCGCCGCCCGTACGGGTCCGTTGAACAATTGCATCCAAACGTTCGCGGCTGAGCCATTTTTCAAGCGGAATGCCGCCAGCGTAAGAATAACGTACGAGTGGCACCATATCGTCGCCATGTCCGCCAAGAACAAAACCGGTAATATCTTTGACGGATAGATTAAGTTCCTGAGCGATGAACGCACGGAAACGAGCTGTATCGAGAATGCCTGACTGTCCGATGACGCGCTCTTTCGGAAATCCAGATTCTTTAAACGCTGTATACGTCATTGCATCGACAGGGTTTGTCAAAACGATCAAAATCGAATCTGGCGAATATTTAACAACTTCTCTTACAACGGATTTAATAATGCCAGCATTCGTATTTACCAAATCATCGCGGCTCATTCCAGGTTTGCGCGCAACGCCAGCTGTAATGATGACGATATCGGAATCAGCAGTTTCTTTGTAATCTGCCGTACCGATGATGCGGCTGTCAAATCCTTGTACCGGGCTAGCCTGGAACATGTCCAACGCTTTCCCTTTCGTCGGATTTTCTTTTTGTGGAATGTCGACGAGTACAACGTCACAAAGTTCTTTTTGCGCCAACATCAGCGCTGTCGTTGAACCTGTAAAACCACTACCGATAACTGAAACTTTTTTTCGTTTGATTCCCACAGCCAGTTCTCCTTCCTCTATTATTGCATATTATTAATGATTGCATCTCCGAATTCAGAACATTTTACTTCTTTCGCGCCTTCCATCAAACGTGCGAAATCATACGTAACCACTTTGCTGGAGATCGTTTTCTCAAGTGCATCTATGATCAAGTTTGCCGCTTCCCGCCAACCTAAATGTTCTAGCATCAACACGCCAGACAAAATAACAGATGATGGGTTGACTTTATCTAAACCAGCATATTTTGGCGCTGTACCGTGTGTCGCTTCGAAAATAGCATGTCCTGTTTCGTAGTTGATGTTTGCCCCTGGTGCGATGCCAATTCCGCCGACTTGAGCTGCAAGAGCATCGGAAATGTAGTCTCCATTTAAATTCATCGTCGCAATGACATCAAACTCAGCTGGACGCGTTAAAATTTGTTGTAAAAAGATGTCGGCGATTGCATCTTTAATGATGATTTTTCCTTGAGCTTCTGCTTCCGCCTGAGCTTTGTTTGCGGCATCTTTGCCTTCTTTTTCAGCAATGCGGTCATATTCTGCCCATGTAAATACTTTATCGCCAAACTCTTCTTCAGCGAGTTCGTAACCCCAAATTTTAAACGCGCCTTCCGTAAATTTCATAATATTTCCTTTATGAACGAGCGTTACGCTTTTCCGTCCTTCACGAATCGCATATTCGATCGCAGCTTTTACAAGTCTTCTTGTACCATCTTTTGAAATCGGCTTAATTCCGATACCGGACGTTTCTGGGAAGCGAATTTTGTTAACTCCCATTTCATTTTGCAAAAACTCGATCACTTTTTTTGCTTCTTCCGTACCAGCTTGATATTCGATTCCGGCATAAATGTCTTCCGTATTTTCACGGAAAATGACCATGTCGCACAACTCAGGCCGTTTTACTGGTGAAGGAACGCCTTTAAACCAACGAACGGGACGAACGCAAGCAAATAAGTCTAGCTCTTGGCGCAAAGCAACGTTGAGCGAACGAATCCCGCCTCCAATTGGTGTTGTAAGCGGTCCTTTTATCGCAATTATGTATTCGCGAATCGTTTCTAGCGTTTCATCAGGCAACCAGGAGCCTGTTTGTTTGAATGCTTTCTCACCGGCAAGCACTTCTTTCCAAACGATTTTTCTTTCGCCTTTGTACGCTTTTTCGACAGCCGCATCCAACACTCGAGAAGCGGCAGCCCAAATATCCGGCCCAATTCCATCTCCTTCAATAAAAGGGATGATTGGATGGTTAGGGACGTTTAATTTCCCGTTTTCAACCGTTATTTTCTCACCGTTTGACATTGAGAAAACCTCCTAACGTAATTTATGCACACAAAGACATTATAACACAACCGACCGTTTATTTCTTAATTCAAAACATGAAATTTTCTTTCAAAACAAAAATAGAGGGGATTTCCCCCTCCTACCATTATTCGCGCTCTTCGATTGGAATATACTTTTGATTCACTTTTCCAACATATTCCGCACGTGGACGAATGAGACGGTTATCGCTGTATTGCTCTAAAATGTGAGCTGTCCAACCGGAAACGCGGCTGATCGCAAAAATTGGAGTGAACAAGTCATGCTCGATGCCGAGGCTGTGATAAACGGATGCTGAATAGAAGTCCACGTTAGGAACCAAACCTTTTTCCTGTTTTACGATCGACTCAATTTCACGCGACATTTCATACCATTTCGATTCACCTGTAATGCTTGTCAACTGTTTTGACATTTCCCGCAAATGTTTCGCGCGTGGATCGCCTTTCCGGTACACACGGTGACCGAATCCCATAATTTTTTCTTTTTTCGCAAATTTTTCTTCTAAATATGTGCGGATGTTTTCCGGTTCACCAATTTCCGTTAACATTTTCATGACCTGTTCATTCGCGCCGCCGTGCAAAGGTCCTTTCAGCGCACTGATCGCACTCGTAATTCCAGAATACATGTCAGAAAGCGTCGCAACGCAGACGCGTGCAGTAAATGTCGATGCGTTAAATTCATGGTCAGCATGTAGAACAAGCGCTTTGTTAAATGCCGTTTCTTCAATTTCAGTCGGCTCTTTTCCAGTTAACATGTATAAGAAGTTTGCAGCGTAGCTTAAACCTTTTTTTGGCTTAATCGGTTCTTGTCCTTTTCTTAGCCGCGCAAATGCAGCCACGATTGTCGCAATTTTGGCTTGGATTTTAACCGCTTTTTCATAGTTTGCTTCCATGCTCATGTTATCTGCATCTTTATCGAATAAAGCCAGTGTAGAAACTGCCGTACGCAACGCAGCCATCGGATGGATGTCTTTTAATGGATAAGCTCTCATCGAATCGATTAATTCTTGAGGAATGTCTGCGTTTGCTTCCAGTTTTGTTTTCAGTTCATCCAATTCTTTTTGGTTGGGAAGTTTATCGTACCATAACAGATAGACAACTTCTTCAAAACTTGCATTTTCTGCCAAATCGTCGATATTGTAACCTCTGTATGTGAGCACATCATCAACGATTGAACTGATTGCGGAGTTCGCCGCCACGACTCCTTCTAGTCCGCGAGTTGCTGTCATAAATATCTCTCCCTTTCCTAACTTTGATATATGTAAAAACTTTGTGCCAAAGGCATCATTTTGTAACCCCTCTAAATTATAAACAATTCTTTGACATTTTGGAATCAATATACGGAAATTCTTTAATGTTTTATAAAAAGAGTCGTTTTTAACCCGTTGTTATATAACAAGCTAACGACGGCAAGCTCTATTTATCTGGATGGAAAAATATTATAAAATGAAGGTATCTGTGATTACATAAAGGTGGTCGAATCAATGAACAAAAATGTTTTGTACGGCGTTTTACGTTTTCTCTTTCTCGTCGTTGTGATTATTCTTAGTTTCATTTTTATCTATTATACCGCAAAAGTGACGTACCCGTTCATTATTGCTTTCATCATCGCATTTTTCATGAATCCAATCGTCAATTTTTTCGAACACAGATTAAAAATCAACCGATTGCTGTCCGTGCTGATAACGATGCTATTAATCATTCTCGTGTTCGCTGGAATCATTACCGTTATCGTCATTGAAGCGATCAACGGAGTCGCTTACTTGGTCGAACACGTTCCAAGCAATTTTCAGGCACTCGTCAACTACTTGGAAGAATTTTTCGTCGTAAACATTTTACCGTTTTACAATCAGCTGCTAACAATGTTCCACAACTTGGACCCGTCGTATCAAAACACAATCGTCGAAAACATTCAAGCGACTGGCGCACAGCTGACGGAAGGGTTTAAAAATGCTGTACAATCATTGGCTGCCGGTTTTTCAGCGTTTGTTATGAGCCTGCCGAATTTTGCAACCGGATTGATTATTTCGATTCTGGCAACCTTTTTTATCAGCAAAGATTGGTATGCGATTCGAGATGGTTTCAAAAAAATTATACCAGAAAAAGCAATAGAAAGCGGAGGAAATGTTTACTCCGGATTAAAAACGGCCTTGTTCGGCTTCATTAAAGCACAGTTTACGCTGATTTCAATTACGGCAGTCATCGTGCTTATCGGGCTGTTTATTTTGCGCGTCGATTACGCAATTACGATCGCGCTTATTATCGGTTTAGTCGATTTGCTTCCTTATTTGGGAACGGGGTTGATTTTTATCCCGTGGATCATCTATACGTTCTTTACAGAAAACTATTTTTTGACGATCGGGCTTTCCGTTTTGTATGCAGTCGTGCTTATTCAACGTCAAATTATGGAGCCAAAAGTGCTTTCTTCGAATATCGGTTTAAAACCGCTTCCGACATTAATCGCATTGTTTGTTGGTTTTAAATTATTCGGCTTTTTTGGTTTAATTCTTGGTCCTGCTTTGCTCGTCGTTGGGAAAACGTTATACAATGCCGGTGTTTTCGAACAAGCATGGCAATTCATTAAAGGAAAACCGAATTAAAAAGAGGCATCCCGTTTTTGATATGATCCCCTTATAGTAGACAGAAAAAAGAAAGCGAATTAATCTGTCTATTATGGAGGGGATTTTTCTATGGGAAAAATACGAAAAACCTATGATGT
>JGI1652J44930_10000234_pt1 | contig 22328 bp, 19 predicted proteins | sample NewIslsDNAsample_FD_44930 | JGI IMG/M metagenome (IMG submission 44930)
CCCCCCTTATTCGTTCTGTAAAAAAAAATTACCTGCTTCGCAACAAAATAGACACAACTTTATAGTATATATATTGAATTCAATGAAAAATTATTCGAAATTTTGCAAGTTTGTGAGATTCGTTTTAGGAAGTCGAATTTAAGAATCGCTATTCAGGCGGATTGGGCTAAAAATAGTTCATGTAATCAATTTACACTATCTTCTATAGTTTCATTTTCTATCAATGAAAGGATCAACTTGAAACGAGTTGGTTTACCATCGCAATTTAGAGAATTATGGTTATAACAGGGGGGCAACAGCAAAACCTTTTGCTCGCAATGGCAAAAGCGGCTGTTGCTGACTACCATGGGAAAAAGGACGTCAAACAGCGGAGGAAATGAATGCCGCAGATGGGGAATCTGCCTTTTTTCTCTACAGATCAAAAAGCGAATTTCATCTTCTTTTATTAGTTACTTTATTTGTTCACAAAAATTTTACTAAAATAACTTTTGACTTCCATCCGAAAGTAGTAGTAATTTAGTCTTGTAGAAAAATTAATAGACACTATATTTCGGAAATGGGGGGTCTAAAGATGGATAACATTTTGCAATTTGTTCAAGATCTTCTCTTATACCTTAATGAAGGAAAAGCTGCAGGGATTATTGAACTTATCAGAGAATTCCTTGCCGGTATGTGAGAACCGCCCAACAAAACACCTTCGATTATTCCTTGTGATAATCGAAGGTGTTATTTTAATTTACCTTTTTTAATAATTTTTCTTTAATTTCTTCAATTTGCTGCAAATGCCGCTCTTCATGATAACCGATTAACAAAACCCATTGACGTATGGACAATAATCCATATCTTCTATGGATAAAGGACTTATTCTCCAAATCTTCTTCGCTGACCCCTTCAATGCTCTTTATCAACGCTTCCCTTGAATTGTTTAATTTTCGTTCCAGTTCATCCAACGTTTGAAACTTGTCAGAAGGCGTCAAATCATCCGGTGCCACCCGTTTTATTGTGCGATCCAGCATTTGATGAATGGGTTTTTCTTCGGTAGGATTATATTCATTTTTTGATAGCGTTTCCATGATTCCGTCCACTGTATTCATTTCCATTAGATACAGATGTTCCAAAACTTGGGCAATGGACCATTTCCCTTTTCCGGGCTTCTCATTTAACTGCTCGTCAGACAAGTGGCGAACACTATTCAAAACTTTTTCACGGGCTTTCTGTATTTTTTCAATCATGTCTTCCCTCCTCCATTCTTTTTAATGATTATTCTTTGAGAATAAAAAAAAGAACCCATTAATTCGTCAAAAAAATGAACTATGTAGAATAATGATGAAGGGTTCCCTATGTTTAAAGGGATTCATAAAATCTTCCCCTTTAAACATAGGTTCCTTTTTATGGATTAATAGCATTGGAAGAATGCGATGCGTTGGCGATTTAGAACATCGTATACCCAGCCCCGGTTTCCTCTCCAACGGAAACCGAAAATGGAGTTTCCTAAAGCAAACACCGGATAAAACCAGAAACTATTGCCATTCGTCAACCAAATAAATGTATTGCGGAAAAAGCATCTTCCTATTCCTCTGCCACCGCTTCGGCGACTAAATTCCGCAGTTCCTTGGAAAGAGCTTAATTGAGGTGTAAAACTTGGTGGCGGGGCTGTTGGAGGAGTCATTTGACCTCCAAAAGGCGGCATACCTGGTGAACCTGGAAATCCGCCTGGTGTTCCCGGGAATCCACCGGGTGTGCCTGGAAATCCGCCTGGACCTCCCGGAAACCCTCCTGGTGTCCCTGGGAAGCCACCAGGTGTCCCCGGAAATCCGCCTGGCCCCCCTGGAAATCCGCCTGGTATTCCAGGAAACCCACCGGGTGTGCCTGGGAAACCGCCTGATCCTCCAGGAGCACCTGGTCGCCCTCCCTGAAAACCTCGACGACTTACATTGTCATCTTGAAATTGATTAAAAAAATTCCCATTATAGTCATCATTGTTGTATGGATACATTTTTTTCCCCCTCTACTTCAAACTATTTTCAATGTATGCCATACAACCATCACTGCATGGGCAACTATGCTGGTCCATGGAAAATTGGGGGCTTTTCCGTTTTAAAAACCTTTTTTCGAAATCACATTTTGCTTAAAGATGGATCTTGTAAAATATGCAAAATTACCTATTTCCTACACCGACCGTTTATACCTAGTTTATTAATATGTTTAATTGGTATTATATCAAAAAAATACCCGTTTATAAAGGTTGCTTTTTCGGCGTTTTGCAAACCATTTTGAAAATTGTTGAAACTTATTTGAATCCATACTTATGGCGAAACTTATTTTCAATTAATTCGTACATATTAATAAAAGGTTCGTGTTAAGGAGGAAGCCGAGCATGATCGAAAAATTTTTCAAATCCTTCAGTGAAAAACGCAACTCCTCTTCCAACTATAGAAGATACACAAAAAAGCATAATTATTATGGACATCATTATTATAAACGGGGACATAAAAGCAGCGGTTTTTTCCGTTCCGGTAGCTTCTTCAGTTCAAGAGGTTTCTTCAGCAGTTAAACGATGATTCGGGATTTTCTTGAAAACAAGTACCACCGTTTGTTCCAAACATATATAAGTGACCACACAAATTATTCTTTTTCAAAGGTACTCGGTTGTGGCGCTTACGGAATAACCTATCTATTAATCGAAGAACATACCGGAAAAAAATATGTCCTGAAACGTTTAAAAACAAAACATCGCAATTCCAAAAAAATGCGCCATCGATTTCAAAAGGAAATTCAAATTCTTAAAGAATTGGATTTGCCCTTTGTCCCCTCCGTGATTGTGGTTGGTGAACTTGAAAATATCCCTTTCTTCGTGATGGATTATATGGAAGGCCGCACCTTTGAACAAACGATTTTCGAGGAAGGCAATGTCTACTCCCTTCCTGAATCCATACACATATTAAAACTGCTTCTTCAAATGGTTGTCCAAATTCACAATAAAGGAGTCGTACACCGTGATTTAAGGATTCCCAATGTCTTAATACACCAAGGAAAACTCTCCATCATTGATTTTGGGTTGGCCACTTATCTGAATCCGAATGAAACCATCGATATGGTCAAGAATCCGAAAAAGGCGGAAAACCATTGCAGTGACCTATATCTCCTCGGCCATTTCCTGCTCTTTTTACTATACTCCGACTATACTCCGACAGAAAGCAGAGAAAGATGCTGGCAAGAAGAATTGCAATTGCCTGAAGAAGTGAAAAACTATATTGAACGTTTGCTTTTGATGAAGCCTTCATTTCCAAGTGCAGAGGAAGCATTGCGCTCCCTTCCTGTTGTTTAGCCATACAAAAAGTGGCCTTTCACAGCCACTTTTATTTTTTTTGACACGTATTAATTTTAAATAGCGAATATAACGGACAATACTTCACCAGTCCCGTAATCAGAGGAATCAATCCGATTAATCCGAGATATTTAAGATTTCCCTCCAATATAAACAGTAACGACAGGATGGCCAGGCCAAGAATAATACGGATGACCCGATCGGCAGTACCAACATTTGAACCCATGTGATAGCCCCCTTTTTCCATTTTTATTCATAGTAAATAACAGGGGCCGATTTCTCAGTGACAAAATCACGATTTCACGAAATTTACAATTTTTTATCTTTCATCAACTCTTCCAGTTTACTTCTTTCAACAACGGTCACTTTCCCCCTTGAGAGTTGGATCCACCCTTTTCTCTCCATTTCTTTTAATAGACGGCTGACCACTTCCCGCACTGTACCGATCTCCGTCGCAATTTTATCATGGGTCGTTTCAATCAAATCGCCGTCATTTTTTGTATATCTTAATAAATGCTTTACCAGTCGCTCATCAATGCTTTGAAAAATCACTTCATCTATTATTTTTATCACTTCCAGGAACCTGAGGCTTATCGTTTTATAGATATATTCTTGAAAATGCGGGTTTACTTCCATTAATAATTTGAAATCCTGATAGGGAAGGATGATGGCTTCCGCATCTTTCTCCACAGTGGCTGTCAAAGGATAGGGTTCATTGGAAAGAATGCTTGAGACCGTTAAAATACAAGTTTCTCCTGCATTTACCCGATAAACGCTCATTTCTTTCCCGTTTTTTCCAAACTTCGAAACCCTTATGCAACCTTTCGTTACAAATGGGACACCTGCACAACTGTCCCCTTCATGAAAAATCGTTTCGCCCTTCGGAAACTTTTTCTTCACATAATTTATTTTCATTTCATTTGCACTGATACCCTCAAAAAAAGGAAATAGTTCTTTGTAACTCTTCAATTGTTCCATAGCGCCACTTCCTAACCTTTGATTCTTCATCCGGGCTGCAACCAGGGGAGAAGCTATTCTTTATCGCCGTTATTATAAGGAATGATTCTTTGCTTACTACCATTTTAAAATAAAACAGATTACCTGGCAGTACTTTATTTAACACAAAAAAAGCCGTCTCCATTGAGAAGCGGCCTTTTATCATTTTATTGACTATATCCCTAAGTACTGATTAACCAAAAATACCTTAAAAACTTGCTCCGTTTATTGCAACCTGTTGTCTCACCGATTCAAATGCCAAACCGTTCCAATTCAATACATTTTCAACAAATCCTAAACTGTCCGCATGGTATCTTCCTGCAATCTGTTCCATCGTCAACAATGAATATTTCCCGTCGCCGGCCAAATCAATCGGATAAATTCCGCTGATCGGATCTACCCACCCTTCAATCGGTTCTTTCAGCTTTCCATTCCCGTTGTAAATTTCATCTAAATATTCTTTTCCTTTATATTGAATATTTAATATATACCGCATATTTGGGTTTCTGCTTGTCACAACGACTTCGGCAAAGTTTCCATACTTCACTTCATATTGGCGATCTTCATGAAATTTTATTGAATCAAAAATTTTCCCTAACTTACCGCTGATAAATGAAAATACATAAGCATAGACAATCGCTCCGCTTCCTCCCGATTGAACGGTCACCAAAATATCGTCCACCCGATCGCCTGTCAAATCACCCGTCCAAATAGTCGGATTATAACCCGCCACTTCTTTTAAATGATAGACTGATATTTCATGGGTAAAACCATTTTGCACAACAAGGCTCATGTTGTTCAGTAAAGGGCTGTCATTCAGTTTGGTGGCTATCAAAAAAATCCCATCAGCAATTCCATCACCTGTTACATCACTGAATTGATAAGCGACAACAAAGGGGCCATTTGTTTGGGAGGCGGGCGGAATAGGTTGTAACATGCCGCTTTCCCACTGATATTGCCGATATGGAAACATAGTTGTTCCTCCTAAAAGGTAAAATGCCATTACTTATTGTTATGTACATACCGGCAAATTGGTTCTTCTATTGAAAAAAGCTTGAGTTTTCACTCAGGCAACATCCCTTTTCTTTTCACCCATGTCCATAAAATAACCGCTATGATGATCAATCCCAAATAGCCCATGATGGAATATACCGTTCCTACAATGGTTGTAAATCCTATAAAGCTCGCAAAATATGCGGCCAATGCGGAAAAAATGACGAACAGTTTATAGTTTTTGGATTTTGGAGACACAAAGCGCACAACAAAAGAATAAAGTACCCCCACTGCTGTGCTATAAATCATTACTATTAAAGTGATGGCCATCAATATGCCAAAGACGGGATGAACATCCATCGCAATCCATAGCATCGGCATCGGCTTCCCTATCATTGCATCCATTTTTGAAAGCAATGCAACAAAAACTAATAGAATGAGGACACCAAGCAAAAAGCCTCCAATGATTCCGCCCATCCCCGCCTCTCTCTTGCTTTTTACCGTGCTGCCCATTACCGCAAGCATGGGCAGCCCGACCGCCAAATTGTATGAAACGTATAACAAAGCTCCAATCAACCAATGCCCTGTGGACGGTGATTGCGCCATTTGCATCTGTTCTGTAAAACCGCTGTCCATGGAACCAATGGACGCAATTGCAATGATGGCGATAATGACGATTAAATACGGTACAGTAATTGCGAGGATAGCAATAATTTTTTCCACGTTGAACATCAGCGTAATTACTGAAAACCCCATCATCAGCAGACCGCCAATGACACCATTCATTCCAAACAGCACGTCAAAAGCGCTTGCCGCCCCCGCAAACATGGCAACAGTGATGCAAAACGAAAACACTGTGATGAGGCAATCGATGATGGATCCAATCGTTGGACCAGCGATAAAAAGTACAACTTCTTTATGGGATGCGGTTTTTAAAGAATGGCCCAGCATTGCAATGCTCATCCCCAAAAATGCAAATAATGCGCTCGCAACAGCAACACCGAAAAGTCCGTGCCAACCATGGGAGAGAAAATAATACATGATTTCTTGTCCTGAGGCAAACCCTCCCCCTATCATTAATCCGACAAAGGCTCCCCCAATTTTTATACTATTTCTCACCATTTCCCCCATTTCTTTTCAAACAGATGGAAAACTTTCATATATAATTATAGGTTTTTGAAGAGACCGTATATTTTTCAATCGCTTTTCGATTTGGCTCATAACCGATGCCAACTGTTTGGGGCACCCGAATTGTCCCATCCTCGACAACCACTTCCGGCTGGATGATATCCTCTTCAAAATAGTGGCTTGACCCGGCAGTATCTCCGGGCAAAACAAAGTTGGACAGGGAGGTTAAAGCGATGTTGTGTGCCCGGCCGATCCCAGCCTCCAGCATCCCCCCGCACCATACCGGTATGCCCTTGGATTTGCAATAGTCATGGATTTTGATTGCTTCCGAGATCCCCCCAACCCGTCCGATTTTGATGTTTATGATGCCACAGCTGCCCAGTTCAATAGCTTTCCGTGCATCTTCCAAAGATAATATACTTTCATCCAAACAAATGGGTGTTTGCAACTGTTTTTGCAATGTCGCATGATCGACGATATCATCATAGGCTAACGGCTGTTCAATCATCATTAAATTGAATTCATCCAATTGTTTTAATATATCAATGTCCTTTAAAGTATATGCGGAATTGGCGTCTGCCATCATCGGAACATCCGGAAATGTTTCACGGAGTTTTTTGATGACTTCCACATCCCACCCCGGTTTTATTTTCACTTTTATTCTTTTATATCCTTCGGCAATATATTTACCAACGACTTCTATTTGCTTTTCAATCGTCGGTTGAATCCCCAGGCTGATGCCCACATCTATTTTTTCTTTGGTTCCGCCAAGAACTTTTGCAAGGGGTTGATTGGATGCGATCGCATAAATGTCCCACACCGCCCCCTCGATTGATGCTTTCGCCATTTTGTTTTTCCGGATGCTTTCAAACAGTTTTGTTACATCGTTGGGATGGCTGATGTCCTTCTGCAAAATAATTGGAATAAGGAAGTCCTCCAGCATATGCCAGCAGGTTTTTACGGTTTCCTCTGTATACCAGGGCGCCTCAAAAGCGACGCATTCCCCAAAACCGACGATTCCTTCTTCCGTATGGACCTCCAATAACAAAAATGATTTATCATTGATTGTGCCAAAACTTGTTGTAAATGGATGTTTCATCGGCATTTTCAAATGACGAACAATAATTTTATTAATTTTCATCGTTGTTTTGCCCCTTTTTTATAAACATATGTTTCTATCGTTATAAATTCGTTGAAATGAAATACCCGCTTTATACTACATTTATCATAAAACGGCCAATTTAAAAAAACTCCAATATTCCTAATTACATTTCTCTGTTTTTTCACTTACAATTAAAAAATATTATATATCATTTTTAATTATTGTTTATATATCGTTGTAAAGGGTATTTTTTACTATAAAAATAAGAAAAATGTCCAACAACACCCTTCGGACTATACTAATGTAATTTTTTCTAAATTATGAACTTGTAAATTTTGTATTGAAATTATGATTTTTTATGGTAATACTTGTGTTATGAAAGGAGGTGAGAAAATGAAAAGAATATCGGTAATCATAGCAGCCGTTGTTCTCGTGTTAGGATCGCCTTCTATTTCATTTGCAAAAGATCTTGAGATTTCCGACAATGAGAGTGCGGGATCAAATACATTGAGCGTTTCGTCAAACGAAGTGAATGTTGACGGAGGACTTGCTGAATATGCCTACACTGATGTGGGGAACAGTGATAATTCGGTAAATACCCATTCAGGACTGGAATCAACTCAGGAAAAAACAGCTGCTGATGCAGGGCTTCTAAATGACTTAGGCACTAAAGTTGAAGAACAAATTAAAACCGCCGAAAATACAGTAGATGCAAATAATGCCGTTGCCGTTGAAAAAGAAAACTTAAGTGCCACAAGCCAAAAAGAAGCGAGCATCCAAGCTGATAGCCAAATAAAAGCTGACCAAAACAGCGTCGATTCTGTTGTGAAAGTGAAATCAAATAAACCGCTGCTTAGTGTCAATCTGTTAGGTATAAACATTAGTATCGGGAACAGTAACTCACTAATCAGCATTTCGACTGAGGGTGGCAAAAGCGGTTTGCTTTCCTTGGGAGTATCCGATTTATTGGAAGTCGGTCTTCTTTCTGGCCAGTCGACACCAGAAGGAAAATTGACTGATGGAAGCGTATTAGACCTCGGATTAAATACAAAATTATTAGGAAATGCAAACGTCAAGCTGCTTTCAGCAAAAAACGACGCACAACAGAAGTCCGGTGGCGTTCTTAATGTCGGTATTCAAAACTCCATGTTATTGAAACCGATCACCGGAGACGTTAATTTAGGTCTTCTTTCAGGTAGCGAGAGTCAAGAGGGAGAAACGAAAAAATCCAGCCAAGGANTATTAAGTTTAGGCTTNAAAGACTCTATGCTGCTTGGTGATTTAGGTGTAGGAGTTGTTTCTAGTAAGAGTGAAGAGAAGGTAGGAGAATCGTCGCTATCTAAAGGTGTTCTTCAATTAGACTTGAACAATAATCTTTTAGGTAGCAATCACGTTGGTCTCCTTGAAACGAATAAACAAACAAAAGGAGACGTAACGGTTTCCCAATCCGGGATTGTTGCAGTCGACCATTCATCCAATGTCGTGGGAGACCTTCATCTTGGCGTTGGGGAAGTAAATCAGTATCAATCACCTACTCTCACAAAAACCGAATCCGTACTTGTTACGGCTAATCTCACTCACTCATTACTCGGAAACAACCGTCTCGATGTTCTAGGAACAACAATTACCGAAACAGAAAACTCAAAATCCATATCAGGTGGGATTGTCAGCATCGACTTATTAGATGAAACCCACATTGGTATCGGAGAATATCAAAAAACAATCCAACCGCCTTCCGGCAAGGATGGAAAAGGTGGAAAAGACGGACAATCCAACGGAGGGAACAACGATTCTTCTAACAATCCAGGAAACAATAATTCTGGAGGAAATTCCGGAAAAGATTCCGGCAACTCTACAGGAAACATTCCGAACCCTAATGATGGAAACGGTTCTGCAAATACGCCTGGAAACGATTCAACAAACAAAGATGGCGTAACAGCAAATGAACCATCCGCTAATGTTGACAACAAAATTGTAGACAATTCAAACCCTACAGTTGGTCAACTATTGAATGAGTTGTTAAATAACGGAAAACAAATGATCATTAGTGGTGCAAGCAATTTCATTCAAGCGATTGAAAGAGCAACAGAAACACAAAGAGAAGTAAGAGAGAGAATAGGAAATCTTTCATCACCAAAAGAAATTGCACCAACTCAAAGTCATTCGAATTCCAATAGCAATTCCTCCGGTTCATCTTCCAATGGATTTGATGGCCAATCTCAAATTGTTGGATATATCTCACAAGATATATTAAAGTCAATAGCTGATAGATCAAGATTAAAATCTCTTGAAATAGCCTTATCGGATCAATGGCTGAAACCACCGTTAGATAAACCTCCAATTCAAATCTCCTTCTTTTCAATCTAAAAAAATAAAAAAGAAGGAGAATGATGAATGGAAAANAATATCGTTGTTAAATCGCTAAGAGCTGCATTGTTTGCCTTAGTGTTGACTTTAAGTTTCGTAGTTTTCTCTGATAATGTTCACGCTGAAGAAACAACAGCGGGAGATCAAACAGCAACAAAAAATAATGATTTAGTTGGATCTCTTACAAATACTGCTACAGATTTAGTTAAAACTTTAACTAATTCTCTTACAGCAAATAATACAGATACAAAATCCAACACAAACACAGCTGCAAACACAAACACAACTACAAATACAACACAAAATAATCAACAAGGCGACAATAACAGCACAGGAGGTAATAACACTAACTTACCACCTACAGTGACAAAAGATCCTACAAAACTTCAAGACACAGACGACAGTAATGCGCTTGTAAAAGTTAGACTTGGCGGAAATCTGTTAGGTGGATTGTTAGGTGAAGTGAAAGTTGACGTGCTAGGTTCCGAGCAAAGCAAAGACGGATCTTACACAAGTTCTGGCATTGCAAAAGTGGATATTAAAGATTCCAAATTATTAGGTAATGCACACGTTGGAGTTGGTGAATCCACAACAACTAAATCAGGAACTAATACTACTCAAAATTCCGGATTAGTGTTAGCCGAAGTTTCCAATCCAATCCTTGGAAATATTGATGCCGGCGTACTTCAATCAAAACAAGTAACTGATAAAGATTACAAATACAATTACAACGGCGTTGCCAATGTAAACCTAAAAAATACGCCTCTTGGCGATGCACACGTTGGTGTAATTGAAAAAGAAGAAGTTGAAACAGATAAATACATTTATACTCACAGCGGTTTAGTTATTGTTGACACTAAAAACACTCCGCTTCTTGGAGACGTTCATTTAGGCGTTGCAGAAGATGAAAAATACGTAAGTAAAAACCAACAAGGTAACAACAATAATAACAACAACAATAACAACGGCGGAGACAACAATAACAACAATAATAACAACAACAATAACAACGGCGGAGACAACAATAACAACAATAACAACAATAACAACAATAACAACAATAACAACAATAACAACAACAATAACAACAATAATAACAACGGCGGCAACAATAATAACGGCGGAAACAACGGCGGTGGATCTAATAACGATAAAAACCAAACTACTCCATCTGGCAACGGAAAAACTGGCGGCAACACACCTTCTGGAAAAGGCGGTACAAACAACACAGCTACATTACCAGTAACTGGTTCAGCTATTGACTCAACAGTATTACTATTCGCTTCAATGCTATTAATCTTATCGGGGTTGGCTTTAAGAAAACGTTTCAACGAAATAATCTAATTTGAGAGGGTGCCCCGCCCTCTTCTTTTTTACAATTAAAAAGGAATGAGAACATGAAAAGAAAAATCGGAAACCTATTGTTATTGATTGGTCTTGCCATTCTTGCATTTGTCGCTTTTACGAAAATAAAAATATATTATGAACAGCACAAGCTCGAGAAAGAATTCTCATCGATCGAGTTCGCCACTTCCGAAGATGATTTGGGCAATACGGAGCCAACTTCTTTCAATGATGGGGATATGATTGGAAAGCTTACGATTCCAAAAATCGACTTGACAACCCCCATCGTCGAAGGAGCCAGCCAAAAAAATATGGAGAGTGCTGTCGGTCATTTGACTAATAGCAGCCCGTTATCTTCATTGGGAGATAAAAACAGCAACTTCGCAATTGCCGGACATCGTACCGCCACATTTGGAAAGTTCTTCAACCGTTTGGACGAACTTGAAAAAGGTGATGAATTCATTATTGAGACTAAAACAAAAAAATATACCTTTAACGTCATCAACAGCCAAATTGTGAAACCTACAGCCGTTGAAGTCATATTGCCAGTGGAAGATCAATCTTTAGTAACACTCATTACTTGTCACCCAATTTACTCAAATAAATACAGGCTCATTATCACAGGCGAATTTAAAGAAGTGACGGATAAAATGTAAACGACCATTTTTCTATTTTAGAAAAATGGTATTTTTTTATGTAACTTTAGCACTTTCATTTTCCCCTCATATTTTAGTAATTATAGACTTTTATCTCTCAACAATCTAGTAAAAATTTTCTTTAATTATTAAAAATCTGGCTGATTGCCCCTTCAAAAAACTATTAAGTGAATATGATGTAAATGAAAGGAGGTGAAAACAAAATATCAGTATAAGATTGTACGGTAATCTCTCAGAAAAAATCAGATATGAATAACATCTTTTAAATATCAAAGAAGGATACCCATTTCCGACATTGTGAATATGAGCAAATACAGCCTTTGATAATAAGTCAACATCACTTTTCATCATGCAATTGAAAGAGCCTGTATTTGTTTCATATCTGCCCCCTCACAATCGGAATGGTCTGGACGCGAATGTATCCTCAACTGTTACTTCTTATCGTTGGCTGATGGTGGATTTTTTGAAATTCAATGTTGTTTCCTCCATTGTAAATAGGATAGTCTCTCCGAATTCGCATTCCCATAATATTGAAACACCCCTTTCGACGACGAATGGTCCGTATGAAAAATTTTCTTCCACAAACTCCATATCATGTCAGGATGGTGAACCGCCATCCTTTTTTTTTGAGTTTTTTTATTGAAAGTTCTATTTTATGCAAAGAATTTATAATTTCTTGACTGTTTCCCCTAGTTAAGGTTTAAATAGGAATAGACCTTTTTCAACTCTCTTCGCCAAACCTTGATATATAAGCATCTTGCAAGAAATCGATAGAATTTACTCTAAAGGGGATATTTATGAATTCGAAATCACAAAAAATAGCATTGGCATTGGTCCTCAGCAATATATTCATCACCTTTGTCGGCATCGGCCTCGTCATCCCTGTCCTGCCATCACTGATGAACGAATTATCCATAAGCGGTACCGTGGTGGGAAATATGGTTGCCGCCTTTGCGTTGGCACAATTGATAGCCTCTCCTATAACAGGCAAATGGACCGATAAGTATGGACGGAAGATCATGATAATAGTCGGTCTTTTTTTATTTAGTTTTTCCGAGTTTTTATTTGGTATCGGGAAGACCCTTGAAATCCTTTTCCTTTCTCGGATATTGGGAGGAATCAGCGGCGCTTGCATCATGCCTGCCATTACGGCATTTATTGCGGACATCACTTCAGAGAACGAACGCCCAAAAGCCCTTGGTTTTATGTCTGCCGCCATTAATACAGGATTTATCATAGGACCCGGTATCGGGGGATTTTTGGCGGAATTCGGCATTCGTGTTCCATTCTTTGNCGCCGGTGTTTTAGGAGCGGTTGTCGCCATTGCTTCCATCTTCCTGTTGAAAGAACCGGAACGCAGGGAGCAACCGGACATTATGAAAGGGCAAAAGGTCGGCTGGAAACGTGTTTTCATGCCAGTGTATTTCATCTCTTTCATCATCATTTTCCTTTCGACTTTCAGTTTGTCTTCCTTTGAATCATTATTCAGTCTCTTTGTCGATCACAAATTTGGATTTACCCCTCGGGATATCGCCATCATCGTGACAGGGGGCGGAATAGTGGGAGCAGTTGCACAAATTCTTTTGTTTGATAAATTGACGAGACGATTGGGGGAAATCATGGTCGTCCGTCTAAGCTTAATATTGTCCGCATTACTCGTTTTTGTGATGACCATCGTCGATTCTTACTGGTCTGTCATGTTAACCTGCTGGATTGTTTTCGTCGGATTTGATTTGATTCGTCCCGGAATTACATCATACCTTTCAAAAATTGCGGGAGATGAACAAGGGTTTGTTGGCGGCATGAACTCCATGTTTACAAGCATCGGAAATATTTTCGGGCCGATTATCGGCGGTATTTTATTTGATATGAATTTTAATTTCCCTTTCTATTTTGCAACCATTATCCTGGTTGTCAGCATCACCATTGCAATATTTTGGAAAAAGCAAACCCCATCGACCGAATAAAAAAGGTTATCCAGATTCAACCTTTGAACTGGATAACCTTTTATTTTTACTCCCTTTTCCGTACGGCCAATGTCTTCACTTTATGGGTCAATCCCATGACAGCCGGCATAAATGATGGAAGCATCACCAAACTTAACATTACCAATCCAACAATCACAATGACCGCCACTTGGATTAACGTGACGATGCCTGAAGGAAGCAATGCCGCAAATGTGCCGCCTAAAATGATGGCTGCCGATAGGACAACCCCTCCAATTTGTTTCTCTGCGTCAATTATCGCTTCATAACCTTTATCCGCATTTTCAAAGTATCGCATCATCAAGAAAATACTGTAGTCGACCCCAAGGGTAANAATCATGATAAAGCTGAAGAACGGCACATTCCAGCTGAAAGTGTCTTGTCCTATCACATGTTCACTGATGAATTCGGATGCTCCCAAAGCGGTGAAATATGCAATGACAAGGGATGCGATAATCAATAATGTCTGCCAGAAAGATCTTGTGATGATTAATAATACAAAAGCAATACCGATTAACATGATGGTGATGGTTCTCGCAAAGTCTCCTGTTGAGACATTTTGCAAATCCACGTTTTGAGCGGATTTTCCGCCCAACGCCACTTTCGCATCACTGAAACTCAACCCTTTGACAGTCGCTTTTACTTGTTCGTCAATATCTTTCAAAATGGACATCGCTTCTTTTGAGTACGGATTGACATCCAAAATAATATTGATTTTTGTTGTTTGGCGATCATCCGACATATACAGATCCAAGCTTTGCTGGAATTCTTCCCCCTCCAACACTTCTTGAGGGATATAGAAGACTTCATCGGATGCGGATGTCAATTCTGATAAATAATCCTGGGCATCCACAAGGCCATTTTTGATTTGTGATAAACCTTCCGCACTTTGGGATAAACCGGATTGCAAATCGCCCATTTTATCCTGTAATGCCGTCAATCCTTGCTGCAATTGCCGCTGTCCTTCGTTTACAGCCTTCAAGCCGGATTGCAGTTGATTTGTGTTCTCAACAATCGCGGATGTCCCTTTTGCGCCGGATTGTAATCCATCGGCAAGGGTAGAAGCGCCGGATTGCAATTGCGCAACGCCTTCTTCCATTTTTTTCAACCCGTTTGTAATTTGAGCCATGGAAGCATTGGCTGCCTGGAAAGATTTCAATGCTTGATCATATTTCGGGGTAATGGATTTAAGCTGGCCCAACAACGCTTCTGTCTGGGCTTTTCCTTGTTCTGCCATTGTGATGGCCTGCTTGATATTTTCGTCTGAATTCAGCCCGGGATTTGTTGCCACCGCCGCCTTCAGTGATTGTTGGATGGCAGAAAAGCTGCTATAACTTTGTTCAACGGCCTTTGAAATCGTTGAAANTACGTCCGCAAAGGAACCGAATCCTTTCTCCAATTCTTCATAGCTATTTTTTAGCATCGTTGCCCCTTGGCGCAACTCCCGAATATTATCTATTAAAGCGGATAAACCATTGCTGATTTCCTCCGCTCCTTGCGCCCCATCCTTCAATCCTTGGGAAACCCGGCTCAAGGCGATATTCAGCTGGCCGACGCCTTGTTCCATTTCTTCCGTGCCGTCGATCAGCTGTTGCACGCTGTCAAATTTGCTTTTGTCCACTTTGCCTAATTCCTGGTCCGCTTCGGATAATCCTCCGTGAATTTTAGAAATCCCTTCTTCTGCTGTACCAAGTCCCTCTGTTAATGTATTCACTTGATCCCGTACATATAATTCTTTAATTTTTTCTCCGGCAGGGCGTGTGACCGAATATACTTCCGATACCCCTTCCACCTTGGAAATGGCTTCTGTCAATTCATCAATATCCTGCAAAGCTTTTTGTGTCGCAAGAGGTTCATCGGAATGAATCATCAAATAGGAGGGAGCCGAAAAACCGGCTGGGAAATGGTCCTCTATGACTTTAATTGCTTGCTTCGATTCATATTTATCATTAATTTCCACTAAATCGTTATAGTTCAGCTCCCCNGAATTGGAGATAATGAACGGTATGCAGATTACCGCAATAATTGCAATAGCGGAAAGCGGTCTGTACAATGAGAATTTCGATAAAACTTTCCATAGTTTGTTCTCTGGATGGCCATTTACCTGTTTGGCTGGCCAGAACATTTTGAAACCGAGCACTGCCATGAAAAATGGATTCAAAGTAATGAGCACCAGCAAAAGCACGGCCACCCCGATGGCCACAGCGGAAGTCGCCCGATACAATTGGAACTCCGCCAAATATAAAGCCATAAACCCGATAAACACGGCAATGCCGCTGTAAATGACCGTCTTTCCCGCAGTGCGGTAAGTTTCGGTAATCGCTTTTAATATATGGCCGCCTTTGCTGACCTCTTCTTTGAACCGATTGTAAAGAAGAATATTGTAATCCGTACCGATACCAAACAAAATGACAACGATGAATACTTGCGTAAAGTTTGAAAACGGAAAATCAAAGTGTTCCACCAACTGTGTCACAATACCAAGGGAAACGATATAGGCGACCCCCACTGTAATGAGCGAAATGAACGGCACAATCGGGGAACGGAATACAAGGACCAATACAATCAGGATGAAAACAACAGCAATAATCTCCGTCTTTTTAATTCCATCCTGGGACGACTTCGCAAAATCATCCAATACGATATCCGTACCTGTAAAGTAAGCATCGACTGTTTTTGTATCCGCCAGTTTCCTTAATTGCTGCGCAACTTCTTCCACCGTCCCGGCATTCTGATCCACAGCAATTTGCGTTAAAATCGTCGTGCCATCTTCCGAAACAAGCTGTTTTTCTGTTTCTTCACTGTCGTTATAAGCTAAAATACTAGTAATACCAAGTTCATCCCGCTGTTCTTTGAAATCCTCGATGATTTTATCTATTTCTTTTTTCTGCTCATCCGTCAATTTTTCTTTGCTATTAAATACGGCAATAAATTGATAGTTTTCCTTGCCGTCCGTCTCCATCCCGGTTTGCAAATTCTTTGCGATGGTGCTCTGAACATAGGCAGGCATTTCAACCTGTCCTTTTTCCCGAACCAATATATCTAAATTTGGCATGGTTATTAGCATAATAATAGAAATAACGAGCCAAAAAATAAAGGATGCAGTTCGAACATTGAGCCACTCCCTCAATTTCAAACTATCAAACTCCTTTCCCAATCGTTTTTTGAAAATCATTAAATTTCTAATAATAAAACTATCATGAAACAGCGGAACCGAACATAGACAATAATCTGCCATTTGTTTAAAATAAGCAAATTCCGGAGGGCAATGATATGAAAAATTCGAAAAAACTTCTTTCCAATTCCTTAAAAGAATTAATGAAGAAAAAGCCTGTCGAACAAATTTCCATCCGCGAAATTGCGGAATCGGCCGGGCTGAATAGACAAACCTTTTATTATCATTTTGAAGATATTTACGATCTGATGAGGTGGACTTTCCAACAGGAAGCTCTCGTTCTGATTGATGCCCATGAAAGCGCAAAAGTGTGGCAGGAAGGATTGCTGCAACTGTTCCATTATTTGGATGAGAACCGCGATATTTGCTTGTGTGCACTGCAATCGTTGGGCCGTAAACATATTAAACGATTTTTCTATTCGGATATTCATAACATCATTCATCGGGTGGTTCATGAATTCGGAATGAAACTCCATGCCCAAGAAGAATATGTATCTTTTCTGTCCCATTTCTTTACATTGGCTCTGGGTGCCGTTGTTGAAAGCTGGCTGAATGGAGAGCTGGAACAGACCCCAGAGGAACTCATAGCAATGATCGATTTATTCATCCAAGACCAACTGCGGGGGGCGGAGCAAAGAATTGCGGCAAAAAAACAAATAAAACCCGTATTGTAGAATAAATAATACTTTTCGACAAAAAATATAATCCATCATATATAATGAAGTAGATGAAGCCTGCTAAACCAGGGGAATGTTCGTTCTCGCGCTTCAGTACACTCTTTAAGGGGGGATTTTCTATGAGTAAGACATCAAAAGAAATAATTGAAATCACTGAAAAATATGGCGCCCGGAATTATAAGCCGCTGCCGGTTGTCATCAGTGAAGCGGAAGGAGTTTGGGTAAAAGACCCTGAAGGCAATGAGTACATGGATATGCTTTCCGCTTATTCCGCCTTGAACCAGGGCCACCGTCATCCAAAAATTATTCAAGCATTAAAAACGCAAGCAGATCGGGTGACATTGACTTCCCGGGCCTTCCACAACGACCAACTTGGACCTTGGTATGAGAAGTTATGCAAAATAACGGGAAAAAATATGGTTTTGCCGATGAACACCGGTGCTGAAGCCGTCGAATCAGCCATTAAAGTGGCCCGCCGCTGGGCTTATGATGTGAAAGGCGTGGAAGAAAACAAGGCCGAAATCATTGGCTGCACAGGCAATTTCCATGGGCGCACAATACTTCCGGTTTCCCTTTCTTCAGAGAAGGAATACCAACGGGGTTTCGGCCCATTAATTCCCGGAATCAAACTGATCCCATACGGGGATATAGAATCGCTCAAAAATGCCATCACGCCAAACACAGCGGCTTTTATCGTGGAACCGATCCAAGGAGAAGCGGGGATTGTCGTTCCGCCTGAAGGATTTTTAAAAGCAGCGGCGGAGCTTTGTAAACAGCATCATGTGCTATTGATCGCAGATGAAATTCAAACCGGCCTCGGACGCACCGGAAAAATGTTCGCCTGCGAGTGGGAAGAAGTTGTGCCGGATGTTTACATTCTGGGAAAAGCGCTCGGCGGAGGGGTTTTGCCAATTTCGGCAGTGGTGGCAAACGACGATATTTTAGGCGTATTAAATCCAGGTTCCCATGGTTCCACATTTGGAGGAAACCCGTTGGCATGCGCAGTTTCCATCGCATCACTTGAAGTGATCGAGGAAGAAAAGTTGGTGGAACGTTCGCTGGAGCTGGGGCAATATTTCAAAGGGGAACTATTGAAAATCAAATCCCCTGTCATTAAAGAAGTGCGAGGGAAAGGATTGTTTATCGGTGTTGAACTTCATGAACCTGCACGTAAATATTGTGAACAGCTGATGGAGAAAGGATTGTTATGCAAGGAAACCCATGATTTCGTCATTCGCTTTGCTCCCCCACTAATTATCACAAAAGAACAACTGGATTGGGCGTTGGAACGGATTAAAGAAATTCTTGAGTAAGCAGGAAAACAACCCGAAACTTCATGCGGCATTAAGAAAAGGATAGATGCACAGGAGGAATACCCGTTTGCATCTATCCTTTCTTATTAATCCTTTTTTCCAAATCGCCATTGTTGAAACTGCCCGTAACTGACCATTGGTACATATAAGATCAAAAATCAGCGCGCCCAATTTTGAATTTCCATTGATCATTCGATATAGTAAAGGTACAAAAGTGAGGGATGAAGATGATTCAATCGCTTTACGTTTCCGGATACAGACCCCATGAGCTGGGCATTTTCACCAAAAAACATCCGGGCATTCAAGTGATTAAAAAAGCAATCGAACATGAATTGAGAACTTTGATTGATGAAGGACTGGAATGGGTCATCATCAGCGGACAACCAGGTGTGGAAACATGGACTGCGGAAGTCGTGATTGAATTAAAAAAAGCATTTCCCCATTTAAAATATGCCGTCATCACTCCTTTTTTGGAAATGGAGAAAAACTGGAATGAAGAAAAGCAAGCCGAATACGCTTATATTCTGGGCAAAGCCGATTTTGTGACGAGTGTTACAAAAAGGCCGTATGAAGCCCCTTGGCAATTTGTTGAGAAAGATAAATTCATCATCCAAAACACCGATGCTTTATTGCTTGTCTACGATGAAGAACATGAAGGATCCCCGAAATATTTGAAAAGGCTTGTGGAAAAATATATGGAGCGGAATGAATATGAGCTCTTGACCATCACTTCTTACGATTTGCAAACCATTGCCGAAGAAATGCAAAGAGCGGAGTGGTAAATTTTCATCATTTATTTTGAATTCCCTGTTGACTTTTTAATTGATAATGATTATCATTATCGTAAAGAAAAAAATTCCGAGCTGTACCCCCAAAAAATATCTCGGAAAAGTATTTTCCAAATTATTTTCTCCAACTATGTCTATATCCCCCTATATGAATAGACATTTCTAGGCTGCAACTGACTGGCATGTTGCAGCCAAATTTCTATTATGGATTCTCTTTTTGGGTTAAAATACAGATACCAACCAATTATATTGATAAAGGAGTTGTATCAAAGATGGAATACCGTATTGAAAGAGATACGCTTGGAGAAGTACGTGTTCCGGCTGATAAAATTTGGGGTGCACAAACCCAACGCAGTAAAGAAAACTTCCAAATCGGCACAGAAAAAATGCCGAAAGAAGTGATCCGTGCCTTTGCCATTTTAAAAAAATCCGCAGCACTCGCCAATAAAAAATTAAATAAACTGTCACCTGCCAAAGCAGATGCCATCATTACAGCAGCTGATGAAATTCTTGAAGGCAAATGGGATGACCAATTCCCGCTTGTGGTTTGGCAAACAGGAAGCGGTACCCAATCCAACATGAATGTGAATGAAGTCATTGCCCACCGCGCAAATCAGCTATTGGAGGAACAAGGCTCTTCTGAAAAAGTGCATCCAAATGATGATGTCAATATGAGCCAAAGTTCCAACGACACATTCCCGACCGCATTGCATATCGCCGCTGTTCAAATGGTGGAAGACTATTTACTTCCTCGGTTAGAACTATTGAAAAATACATTAAAAGACAAATCTGAGGCTTTCAAAGATATTATCAAAATCGGCCGCACCCACTTGCAAGATGCAACACCTTTAACGCTTGGGCAAGAAATCAGCGGCTGGCACTACATGCTTGAACGTTCCGAAGAAATGATTAAACAAAATACGGAGTACTTAAAAAGCTTGGCCATCGGTGGTACAGCCGTTGGTACAGGCATCAACGCCCATCCGAAATTCGGCGACATGGTGGCGGAAGAAATCAGTAATCTCACCGGCAAAAAATTCGTTTCTTCTCCAAATAAATTCCATGCGTTGACAAGCCATGATGAAATCGTTGCAGCTCATGGCGCATTGAAAGCATTGGCAGTGGATTTAATGAAAATTGCCAACGATGTAAGATGGCTTGCCAGCGGTCCTCGCAGCGGCATCGGCGAAATTACGATCCCTGCCAACGAACCGGGAAGCTCCATCATGCCTGGCAAAGTAAACCCTACACAATCCGAAGCATTGACAATGGTAGTTACCCAAGTGGTGGGTAACGATGCAACAATCGCCTTTGCAGCCAGCCAAGGCAACTTTGAACTGAACGTATTTAAACCGGTCATTATTTATAACTTCCTGCAATCAGCGCGATTGCTTGCAGATGCCATGAAATCCTTTAACGACAAATGTGCAGTCGGCATTGAACCTAACCATGAAGTGCTTAAACGCAACTTGGAAAACTCTTTGATGCTTGTAACGGCCTTGAACCCTTATATCGGCTATGAAAATGCGGCAAAAATTGCGAAAAAAGCCCATGCGGAAGGAACAACGTTAAAAGAAGCAGCTCTTGCCCTAGGTTTATTAACCGAAGAACAATTCGACCAATATGTGGATCCAAAGAAAATGATTTATCCAAATGCTTAATCCCCCATCCCTTGACATAACCCATAAAAAAAGCCGGCGGAACTTTTTCCGCCGGCATTTTTTCTTTATTCTTCCACAGTTGTTGCGGCCACTGTTTTCGCTTTTTTCGGACCAACCATATTAAATAAAATGTTTAACACGATGGCAGATAAAGAACCGCACACAATTCCATTGGATGTTAAAATGGACAGGCTCTCTGGCAATACTTCGAAAATATTCGGAACAAAGGCAACCCCTGCTCCAAGGGCAACCGAAATCGCAACAATCATTGTATTTTCCGGTGATTTTAATATCTCAGGAGCCAGCATCGTAATCCCTTGCGTCAACACCATTCCAAACATGGCAAGCATGGCCCCGCCTAAAACAGATGTTGGAATAATGGTTGTGAGCGCCGCAATTTTTGGCAAAAAGCCTAATGCCACCAACATCACACCAGTAATGACGATGATTTTTCTTTCCTTCACCCCTGTCATTTTGATGAGGCCCACATTTTGGGAGAAAGTTGTATATGGGAAAGCATTAAAAATTCCTCCGATGATGGATGCCAACCCTTCCGAACGATACCCGCGGGCCAAATCTTCCGCCGAAATCCGCTTTTTCTCAATATCGCCTAATGCGAAATAGACGCCGCTGGATTCCACCAATGACACCATCGCAACAAGGGTCATTGTAATGATGGAAGCCAAATCAAAGGTTGGTGTGCCAAAATAAAAGGGCTGAACCATATGAAACCATCCTGCTTCTTTGACAGGTGAAAAATCCACTTTCCCCATAAACATACCTACAATTGTTCCAAATACTAATCCTAATAATAT
>JGI1652J44930_10000235_pt1 | contig 22265 bp, 24 predicted proteins | sample NewIslsDNAsample_FD_44930 | JGI IMG/M metagenome (IMG submission 44930)
CAACGAGTTCGCAATAGTCCAGGATGGAAAACGAAAGATACGGCCAACTGGGATTTAAAACCGGAAGGCGCTTACGAATTAAACCGTTGGGTGAAAGCGCAGCCTGATGTTTACTATTTCTCCGTCAGCAATACGCAATCGCGGCGAAGTTTGCTGACAGGCCACTACGTTCCAGATTTATTTATGAATCCATTTCTACATCCGACCTCCTACTATATCGGTTCAAAAACATTTAGAAAAAGCAACTTTGTTCTCGATAAAACATGGTGGGAAAACGACGGACTTGTCAGTGTAAAAGCGATGAAAGGGCCAAATATCGGTTCAAATGATGTCATCGTTGAATATGATGGAACGCCAAGAAAAGGAGTCTGGAATCATTTAGGCACGATGCGGCAATTCGACCATTTAGATATTATCGGATGGGGCGTTCGCGACGTGACAGGCTGGTACGAAGATGTTGCGCGATTCCTGTATTCTTTGCCTGAATAATCACAATTTTTGCGAATCAAAAAAATCGTGGTCCCTAAATTGCAAACCAGGGGACCACGATTTTTAAATTTGGAGAGATTCTATGAAAAAGGGGGGATTTCTTTTGTTTTTGCCAGTTCTTCAGATAATATGGCAATGCCGAATTCCATCGTATGCATCCCTTGGATGCTCGTTAGTTCATAAACTTCCATAATTTCTTCAACTGCTGCTCCGTATTTCAGCGCGTTTTGGACGTGAATTCTTAAACCCCGTTCATATAGATGGGTTGCAGAAGAATCGATTGCAATATAAATCAATTCTTTCACTTTTGGCTCCAATACGCCTTTTTTCCATGGATGTGTGATTAAACGCAAATACGCTTCAAAAAAATCTTCATTTACCGTTAACATCTTATCGCGAAACGCTGACCAATATCCCATCTGTTCGATAAATTCAGCTTTTAATCGTTTCTGCTTCTCTGTCAGCTCTTCATCTGTTTGATTTTCACCGTCTCCGACTTGTTCAAACAATACGCGTACGCCTAATGCGTCTAATGTTTTATCGTTTTTTATCCATTCCCCATTGATATACAACCGCAAAACCTCCTTTATTTACTATTTCGCTGTATATCCGCCATCGACTGGCAACGAAACACCCGTAATGTAAGAGGATTCATCGGATGCTAAAAACAGCACCGCATAAGCGACTTCTTCCGGTTTTCCAGGCCGGTTCAGCGGAGTGTTGTCGATGATCAGTTGACCTCTGCCGCTTGCCAATGAATCTTTGACCATCGGCGTGAGGATGATTCCAGGATGAATTGAATTAACACGAATGTTATATTTTGCAAACTCGACCGCTGCTGTTTTTGTAAGCAGTGTCACAGCGCCTTTCGAACTTTGATACGCAGCGGAACGTCCGCTTCCGACAAGTCCCCAAATCGAAGAATTGTTGATGATCGAACCGCCATTTTGATTTTTTTCATCAGCCGGACAGATGCTTTCATTCCAAGATAAACGCTTTTTGCATTCACGTCCATGACGCGATGCCAAAGATCTTCTTCAAGCATCTCGACTGTGCCGGGACCAGGCATCCCAGCATTATTTACCAGTACGTCAAGCTTTTGATACTTTTCTTCGATAAACGATATTGCATGTTCCCAATCTTCCCGTTTGGAAACATCTAGCTTCATAAAATGAGCGTGTCCGCCATTTTGATTGATTTCTTCCGCAACCTGTCTTCCTTCTTCTGCGATGTCTGTGACGATTACGATCGCTCCCTCTTTCGCAAACAGTTTCGAAATGGCGGCTCCTTGACCGTTTGCTCCTCCAGTCACTAATGCGATTTTTCCAAAAAGTCTACCCACTGATGCTAACTCCTTTTTCCAGTTATTAACCGCCGCGAACGGCATTTGGCAAAGTGATTGCTATTTCAGGAAACGCATACAACAAGAAAATTAAAGTCAAGATCGGAATGACAAAAATGAGCGTACCTTTGAAAATATCGATTAATTCCAGCTCTTTCACGACGCCGTTTAATACGAAACAGTTCATCCCAATCGGCGGGGAAATCAACGCCATTTCAACGAGCAGGACGATTATGACTCCAAACCAGATTAAATCGAAGTTGTGCATTTCCAGGACTGGCAAAATTAAAGGAATCGTAACGACAATCATCGCCATCGTATCCATAACAGCACCTAAAATAATGTACATGATTACGATCAATACGAAAATCGTAAATGCGGACAGCTCTTTTTCAAACAGGAAGTTCGCAAGTTCAATCGGCAGACGTGTAATCGTCAGCACATAGTTCAAAATGAAAGCTGAAATGACGATCGCAAAAATGAATCCTGTCGTTCTTATCGTACTTACGATTGCTAAAGTAAACGTTTTAACCGTTAATTTTCTGCGCAACAGCGCAATTAATGCAGCGCCTAACGCACCAACTCCTGCTGCTTCAGTGGCGGTAAAAAAGCCTGCATATATACCGCCAATTACAACCGTAAATAAGATCAAGATCCAGATGGTAGATTTTAAAGATGCGAATCTTCCCGCCCATGAAACTTTAAATTTTTCAGGAGCCGGCACTAAACTTGGTTTGATTAAAGCTGCAATGTTAATCGTAAGCATAAAAAAGATCGTTAAAAGAATTCCAGGAACAATTCCAGCAATTAGCAGCTTTCCAATTGACTGTTCGGTCATCACACCGTAAATGATCATCATCGTACTAGGAGGGATAAGAATTCCTAACGTACCGCCTGCGGCAATCGTTCCGCCTGTAAGCACTTTGCTATATCCGGATTTTAACATCTCTTTCGATGCGATCGTTCCCATCGTTCCTGTCGTAGCCAAACTCGAACCTGATGTTGCAGCAAACATCGCTGATGCACCGATCGTCGCTAACCCTAATCCGCCTCTTAGGCGACCAACCCATTTTCGAAACATGTCAAACAGTTCTTCACTAAATCCGCATGAATATAAAAATTGTCCCATTAAAACGAATAAAGGAATTGTCGTTAAAGTATAGGAAAAAGTGTGCTCCCAAACAACTGAATTTACCGTTGCGAGCAGTACATCCCAGCCGCGCAAATAAATAATTCCGATTGCCGCAGGAATCGCCATCGCTACTGCAATCGGTATGCGCAGAAACATTAAAACGAACATCGCAACGATGACAAGTATTCCTACTGTTGTAACCGACACATTATCCCTCCTATTCTTCCTGTACTTCCTGTAGTTTTTCNTTGCGAATTGTTACAATCAATTTTCTTAACNCTTCAAGTCCCCATGAAAAATAGCCGACAACGATCATGATTTTAAACGGAAAATAGGGGATTTCTAATAATGAGGACGTTTGTGAATAATCGATTTGCAAAATGACAACCCAAGATATTAGCATGCATAACAAAAACAGCAAAATATATGCAATGATATCGATGAATTTCTGCACAGGTTTCGGCAAATAATCAACGATGACTCCGATCGAAATATGGGCATTTTGCCTTTCCGTAAAAGCAAGAGCGCTAACAATTAACAGCACCATTAAAAACTGCACAATTTCAATATTTCCAACTAGGGAATGACCGAATGTTCTTGCAATCGAAAAAATCGAAACCGCTAGCATCATCAAAGTTAATGTTACGTAAGCGATTTTTTTATTAATTTCCGTAACAATCGACACGAATTTAAAAAAAGCATTCATGTTCATCCCTGCTTCCTCAAAAAATATGAAAGATACTCGGGAATGAATAACATCCCCGAGTTCTCCTTTTTGTAAGGATTGATTACTTAAATGGGCTTTCCACGCCTGCTTCTGCTAGAGCTTCATTGTAGAATTTAAGCATTGCCTCGCCGTCATAGCCTTTATCATTCGCTTTTTTCACCCAAGCTTCTGCAATCTTTTTCGCAGGAGCCTTAAATTCTTTCATCGCTTCTTCACTTGGTTCAATTACTTTACCGCCTTTATCTTTAACTTGCTCTTCAAATTGTTGGATCGCTTCTTCAGCCCGTTTCGTGTATGATTCAACCCCTAGTTCGCCAAATTTAGGGCCAAAATCTTCAATGAACATCGTTTTTAAATCTTCTGGCAATTCATTCAAAAACTCAGAGTTAATCAAGAGCAATTGCAGCGTTCCACCAACGTTAAGTTTTGTCATGTATTTCGCAACTTCGTGAAAATTGAAGCCTTGCGCACCAACAGATGTGTACATTACTTCGTCAACTGTACCTCTTTCAAGACCTTCATACAATTCCGTATTTGCCAAGTTTACAGGAGAAGCTCCCCACTGTTTCAACAGTTCTAATCTTTCAGGTACAGAGTCGCTGATATTTTTTCCTTTTACATCTGCAACGGTTTCAACTGGCTCTTTGCTATATAGATTCCATGCGTCTGTCGCATAGATCGTTAATGGAGTGCCTTTTCCAAATGAACCTTCTTCATTCATAAATTCATCAATAAATTTAGATAAGACCTCATTTGCAACTTTCGGACTTGTCAACGCAAACGGCAAATCTCCAATCGTCAACGGGAACAGTTCCGTTTCAGGGTGGCGACCTGGTGAAACCATTCCTAACTCGTACACGCGATTCTGAATATCTTCATACGCTGTTGCTAACGAACCTAAAGCTGCATTTGTATACACGTGAATTTCAATCCGTCCATCTGATTTTTCTTTCACGTATTCTACCCACGGCTCAACGATATCTTTTACAAACGTGCTCGTTGGAGAAGCCGAAACGTTAAAGTTGATTTCGTAAACTTCATCACTGCTTTTCGATGAACTGGAGCCATCTTTTGAATCCTTGCCGCCGCAAGCAGCAAGAACTAAAATTAATAATGAAAACAGAAAAGTTTTTAGAAAAATACGTTTATTCATGAATATCCCCCTTTAAAAAATTTAATAAAAATTAAATGTGAACTCCTTCGTCTTTGTTTTTGACAAAGACGAAGGAAATTTTTTTATTACAGATTTGGCATAACTTTTTCAGCGAACAAACGCATTGATTTGACGACATTTTCGTGCGGCTGGCCGCCAATATTCATCCAGCAAATGACGTTGTTCAAGCCCGTTTCTTCTCTATATTTCAAAAGCAATTCGGTAACTTTTTCCGGCGAACCAACAATCGTGTTTTCCGATTTCAAGAAATCTTCATATTTAAGATTTCTCTCTCTGTCGATAACCCCGAAAGTAGGACGGTTGTCCCGCACGCTCATGTACCACATTAAACCTTCTTTGTACTCTTCAGCCGCTTTTTCATCCGTTTCAGCAACATAACAGAAGAGCAGTTTTCCGGAACGATCGAGCACATCGTCTACATACTCTTGAGAATATCCGGATTCAAGCGCTGTCTTTTTATACAAATTAATTTTGTGCAGCGTATCTTCGTGTGAAATTCCACCGAGCATGAATGAATGACCTTGTTTAGCAGCGCGTATAATCGAAGCGTCATTTTGTGAAACCATGACAAAAATCGGTGGATTTGGTTTTTGAATCGGACGAGGATAAACTGGAATATCATTAAAATTGTAAAACTTTCCAGAATATGTGATCCGTTCATTTTGCATGGCAGCTGTGATAATGTCCAGAATTTCTTGGTACCGATCATGTCTTTCTTCAAAATCGATGTTGTATGCTTCGAACTCGTAAGCATCGTAACCTTTGCCAACACCGACGTACAATCTGCCATTGCTGATTATGTCCAGCATATTCAATTCTTCAGCGAGTTTAAGTGGATGATGGAAAGGCAATCTAACAACGCCGGTACCCAATTTAATCCGTTTTGTCATTGCAGCGGCGGCAGCCAAATATTGAGGCGGTGAACTGACAACACCGTAAGTCCGAGCATTATGCTCCGCAACCCATGCACTATCGAATCCAAGTTCGTCTGCCAGTTTGATTTGATCAAGACCATTTCTTAATTCTTCAGCATCTGTTTTCCATGGAGCTACTGAATTCAAGAAAAACAGACCAACTTTCATTTTGCCTTTGTTTGCCATGAAGTCATCTCCCGTCGTTGTATTTTTTAGTAAGATTTTTAAGCGTTTTCAAATTCGATACGAAAAATTCTTGCCGGTTATATACTTGCTGCCCTCGTCCAGCTTTTTCTGTTTCACCTCCGTTTTGAACTCGCTTTCATTCATTTTTTTGCTTGTTTTTGCTTGGTTTTTCAAACCGGTGGTCAAACACGAATTTCACAGAAGTTTTTAACTTCACCTTTTTTATTTGCAAAAACCGTGCCAATATTATTAAAACAATAAAAAAAGCCTGATTTATCTTGTTTGTAAAGGAAGGGCCAAATTTAAATCTGGAATTTTAAGAATCACAAAGCCGTTCGTTAATCCCTCGTTTTTTACTGGAAACGTCTCAAAAATAAAACTTTGTGTTTCATCGTTGATTCACTTTAATTAAAAAACATTTTATTTTTTTAGTTGCAAAAAAAGAAAAAAATCCAGTATTAAAAAAACTATGGTTACTGAACGAAAACACTTTGCTAATCAATAGAAACCGTCTCTATTAACATATTGATAATACTATTTATCCATAATTTTTTATAGTTATAGTATACAATAAAAAAACCCCTCTAAACTTTCCGTCTAGAGGGAACGAATCTGAACGCGCAACTGTTTGCGAAATACTTCTTTCGCCATGTACTCAACACCATTTTGATCATTGCTCCGCGTAATCCAATCCGCACATTCTTTTACTTCACGAGGAGCGTTTCCCATTGCTACACCTAAACCAGCGTTTTTTAGCATATCGATGTCCGCAACGGAATCACCAACTGCTACGATTTCTTTTTTATCGATCTGAAGATGATCCGCCAGTTTCAGAAGGGCACGCCCTTTTGAAACGTTGCGTCTCACAATTTCCATCCGTTTTCCATCGTACAGAAACACATCATAGGCAGGAAATCGTTTTAACACTTCTTCTTTTAACGCATTAGCTTCTTCTTCACTGTTAAAAAACGCTTCAATTTGAAGAGGCGAAACTGGTGATGCATTTACATATTCGTGAAGTTCGTCGCTGAAATGAATCGGATAAAACAGCGGATCGCCAATCGTCATTTGGGCGATTAATTCCTGGTTTTTTTTCACGCGATTCGCCAAAGAAAACCGTTCATGTTTGATTCTGACATGGCATTGACAACTTTCAAGCAGTTTTGTGATGCCTGCGACATCTTCTGCTGAAATTCTATATTCAAGCCATGGCTCATCAACATCTTTGGATACGAAAGCGCCGTTATGGGTAATTAACATGGTGTCTAGCTTTAACGCTTTGGCAATTTTTTTCGCTGAAGCAAAATGGCGTCTCGTCGCTAACGTGACGTAAACTCCTTTTCTTTTAACGTACTCTATCGCTTCTTTCAATTTTTTATCAAGGCGGTGGTTTGAACGCAAAATGGTTCCATCGACATCTAATGCAAGTAAACGATATACCATGGTATACGACCTCCTTTTTTACAAAACTTTATGAAAAACAGGTTGTCCATTATAACTACATTCGTTTTTCAGAATAGAAATTTTGTGTGTTTCTGTCTTTCCTTGTTGAACGAAAATCTTGCTTGAATTCACATACCTGCATCCACAGGATGCTATATCTTTTGCATCTGCTTAAAAATATGGTTATTCCATGAATAAACAAATAAAACAGTTATGAAATCAAATATTCATGCTATCATAAAGGTAAAGGCGTTTAAAAGTAAAGGGGGCAAATGGTAGAATGGTAAACATGTTTTCACGAATTCTTGTCGCTTATGACGGTTCCAAATTAGGTGAAAAGGCGTTGAAAGTAGCGATCGATTTCATGAAACAATCACCCGATATTGAACTCGATATTGCCACCGTTTACGAATTTCCAAAAGGGCTTGAAAGTTTTGGGCTGTACAACGAAGGTTTGTTGAAAGAATTTCGCTACAGCACGGAACAGATGATGGAAAAAGTGAATCAGAAACTGAAAGAAGAAAACTTGCCAAACAAATATCGCACGTACATTTTAGAAGGAAATTCAGCAAAAGTGTTAATCGATTTTGCCAATGAACGAGATACGGATTTAATCATCATGGGAAGCAGAGGATTGAGCGGATTGCAGGAAGTTTTTCTCGGCAGCGTCAGCCACTATGTCGTGCAGCATGCGAAATGCCCCGTACTAATCGTAAAATAAACAAAAAAACAGCTTGCTTAAGTAGAGCAAGCTGTTTTTTATAATACAAAGAAGAGAATTCCTTGTATAAAACCAATGATAGCCCCAAGCAGTCCCCCTAAATAAGTAATCATTTTAAATTCCCGACTGGATATCGTAAGCACGATTTCTTCAAGACGTTCCAGCGGAAAAGATTCGACTTGTTTTCTGACAACTTCTTCCAACTGGAGCTTTTCCAACATCGTTCCGACTTTTGATGCGATAAAATCGCGCGTTTTTAAAACAAACGAAGGAACAAGCTCATCTAAAATCAAGTCTTTATGATCATGCAGCAGTTCTCCAATCGGTTTATGAAACCAGTCCTTCACTTGCACTTGCTCGCGAACGGCATTTTTCAGCCATTCCAAAATTTTTTCTTCATTAATGTTTTCTTCCAATTCAGCAAATGTTTTATCCCGGAAGTTCGTCCATTCGTTGCGAATGATTTTATCCAGCAATTCTGTCGTAGTTGGCTGATATAGAAATTTCACAATTTCATGCTGAACTTTGCCCATTACCATATCATTGCCGAAAAACATTTTCACCATATTTCCGATCGGAAGTTTATCCCCTAAAAACCGTTCGATAAAATTGCCAATGCTTCTTTTTCCGTCTTCACTTTCAAAATAGGAAGCAGCTTTTTCACATAAAACATCAGCGACGGCAAAAATATTTCTGTCGATGAAATGCTGAAATTCAACCGGCAAAATTTCTGCAATTTTCTTATTTTTCATATTTTCAATCGCATGCCAATATTTTTCTTCCATCTTTTCAAGCAAAAATTCTTCTGTTTTTTCATCCGCATCTTCCACATTCCAGGATTCCAGCAAATTGAAAAGCGTCTGATCGCTTTCTAAAAATTTCAAGACTTCTTTTTTTACCGCTTCGTTAACTTCCGAAACGAATGTTTCTTCATGCAGTTTTTCCGTTAACCCTTCCGGGGTCAATAAATGTTCCACGACGACTTCGCCAAGCTTTTCAGCAATTTCATGATGGCGCTTCGGAATCAGCCCCGGTGTAAACGGCAGTTTCCATTTGCCGATGTATACAGGATGAAGCGGACGGAACAGCATTTTGACGGCAAAATAGTTCGTAATTCCTCCAATAAGCGCCCCAACGACAATGAGTGAAAGAAATTTCAATATAACTTCCATTTCCTATCAACCTTCTTTAACGAATTTCTATCTCTCAATGCAAGTTACTTTATCACAACCGAACAAAAATGTACATAGTATACAATATCCGCTCATGCCTAATTAAGATTGCTTGTAACGAGAAGGGAAAACGATGATTGCACACATCACAATCCAACAATCGAACGAAACAGCCGAAATCAAAGTTCCACCTTTTCTTTATCAAAAAATACAAGTCAGCCAGCCGCTCAAAATTCGTTTCGGCAGCCGCGCCATTTATGCAAATGCACGTCAAGGAGAACAAGTTCTTGAAATTCATGAATCGCTTGCTTCACAACTGTTTTTTCCTTGGAAAAAAACAACCGTTTCCTTTCGATACAATGTTGCTGAAAACGAACTGAAAATTGGTCCTGTTATCGCACTGCTAACTTCCAACGGCAAACCGTTTGGAAGAATGGCTTCTTTTATGGAAGAATTGGCTCATTGCTGTAAAAAAAACCACGCCATCTTTTACGTTTTACCGCTTCACTCTCAACAGGATGAATCATTAGACAGCTTTTATGGGTATCTTTTCAACAATAACCGATGGGAAGAAATGAAAATGCCTTTTCCCGACGTCGTATACAACCGCATCGCTTCACGCAAACAAGAAAAAAGCAAAACAGCAGCAAATCTATTTTCACGTCTAAAAAAACAAGGCATTCCTATATTTAACGAACGGTTTTTAAATAAATGGGAAGTGTACAACGCATTAAAACAAGAGCTGGAACTTTATCCTCACCTTCCAAACACAACATTATACCGCAAAGCATCTGATTTAGACACCATGCTGCAGCAACATCCGATTATTTACGCCAAACCCATTGACGGCAGTCTTGGACGCAAAATTTTAAAAATTACACATCATGACGGTAAATATCAACTGCAATATTCGAATGCAATCCATATGCAAACAAACGAATACACGCTATTAGAGCTTTTGCGAACCGCAATTCCGCTTTTGAAAACCGAACCGTATCTATTGCAGCAAGGAATTCCTGTTTTAACCTACCATGGACGACTTACCGATTTCAGAGCGCTGTGCAATAAAGACAATACCGGAAAATGGAAAGTATCATCACTCGTTGCACGCTGTTCGCCGTCTGGACAAATCGTTTCCAATCTCGCCATGGGCGGAACGCTGCACCATCCCAATCAAATTCTGGCATCACGACTCACTGAACAAGAAACAAAATCGTGTCTGAAATTTTGCAACGAACTCGCTGTATGTTGCGCGCATGCAATCGAACGGCATTTTCAGGGAATATACGGAGAGCTTGGCATCGATTTGGTAATTGATGAAAATGGCAAGCCATGGATTATTGAAGTCAACACGAAACCTTCAAAAAGCAATGAAGAACACGTTGCCAATGCTATTCGCCCTTCGACGAAAGCATTGGTTCAATTCGCCAAATTTCTAGCTGGATTTCATGCTTCTTAAAGACGGGAGAATGCTTATGATTTCGCTCGGAATTTTAACATTGCACCCCAACATGACTTCCGAATATGCCGCCCAAATTGGAAAACAAGGCAAAACATATCAGGTGCAAGTGTACCGTTTTCACCCCTTTGATTGGGAGCCAGAATCGAATCGCGTGAAAGGATATGCATTCGACCATGCGCTTGATGATTGGAAACCAGAATTATTCACTTTACCGATGTTCATTTACGATCGATGCTACTATTCCGATTCTCGTCACGCTCAGGCATTTTCCATCGTTCAACAGCTGAAACGGCGAGCGTTCTTTCTTTCAACCGGACTTCCAAACAAATGGAAAGTTTACGAACGGCTTTCCCGCAATCCAATCATCGCTTCATTTTTGCCGAAAACAATGAAAGTTACGAAATTTGAAGATATCATTGATCAATTATTGAAGCAGAAAAAAATCGTCTTAAAACCGATCTTTGGCACTCACGGCAAAGGGATGTTTTTTATCGAACTCATAAATCACAGCCAGATCTTTATTCAAACGCATCGAAACGGAAAGAAAATCAAAAAAATTTTTTCAATGGATCAGTTTCAAGCCTGGCATCGCACTCAACAACTGGAAAGCCGCTATATTCTCCAGCCATTTTTACATTTGACGAATAAAAACAACCAGCCTTTTGACATTCGCATTCTCGTGCAAAAAAACGACGCCGGCAAATGGCAGGAAATCGGACGCGGCATTAGAGTCGGAAAACGCGGAAATTTCGTTTCCAATCTTCACAACGGCGGAAAAGTCCAACCTTTTTCACAACATTTGAAACAAAACCGAAAAGTTAACCTTCAACTTGAAACGTTGGTGAATGTTTTGCCATCCATACTTGATAAACATTTTCACCCGTTATTTGAATTGGGAATCGATGTTGGCATCGAACCGACCGGCAAATGCTGGCTGCTTGAAGTCAATTCAAAACCGGGCTACCGAACCATTCTGCCTGCAGTAAATATCGAAAAGTTAAGTGAACATCCGTTGCGTTACTGCCTTTATTTACGAAAGGAGTTGTTCAAACATGAAATTGTCAGAGCGACCGATTACCTTGAAAAAATCCCAACATTCAATTGACAAACTCTTCCTGCCAAAAAATTATATTGATCAATTGAAACAATTAAATCCATTCCCTAACCAGTTGTCATTTGGGTCGAAAATAACCGACATTGAAATCGCCGCACATGATGATCCATTTACATGCGAACTATCAGCAAACATCTGGAAAACATTGTCGCTTCCGTTCGAAGCAAACGTGCATTTGTATGCAAAAGATGAAGTATTGCATATCGGGCCGCTTATCGGCATATTTACAGCCGGTTTTACAAGCAGCAAACAACGCCCCGTTGCCGATCGTTCGCTTATGTTTGCGCAATATTTAACGGCAGCAGAAAAAATGGGGGGGTATTTTTTTCTCTTTGGCTCCCACGTAATCGATTGGGATAACGGGACGATCTCCGGTTATTTTTATACCAAAACCGGCTGGGAACAGTTTGATGTTCCATTTCCGCACGTCGTTTACAATCGGATTCCAAACCGTAAAGCAGAACAGCTCCCGATTTTGCAAAAAATTAAAGAAAATATGCAAAACCATTATTTCATTCCGTGGTTTAACTCCGGTTTCTTCAATAAATGGACAATTTACGAAAAATTGCGGCAAGATGAGCGGGTCAACCATTGCTTGCCAGAAACGGTCATAAATCCATCGCTTGAAAAAATCGAAGCGATGCTTCATGAATATAAACATATCTATGTCAAACCGGCCAATGGAAGTCTCGGAATCGGCATTCATCACATTATCAGACGGGAAAAAGACGGGATGTTTTATTGCCGTTTTAAAGATCAAAATGAAAATAAAATCATCATCAAACGCTACCCAACGATCAAGCAATTAGTTGATGCACATTTTCTCCCGTCCGAACGATACAATCTCGTTGTCCAGCAAGGCGTTTCTTTGCTGAAAATCAATAATCGCAGTCTGGATTTTCGTATCCACACGAATAAAAACATTCACGGACAATGGAAAATCTCTGCAATGGCTGCGAAAATATCGGCTTATAATCAACTGACCACTCATATCGCCAACGGTGGCAGCGTCAAATCGATCGACGAGCTCATTCAGGAAAATCGCTTGTTTGAACCGTACATCGAAAAACTGAAACAGATTACCCTGCTATTAAGCCAATCATTGGAAGAAAAACTGGAAGGATTTCACGGCGAGTTCGGTTTTGATATGGGAGTGGACAAAAACGGAAATATATGGATGTTTGAAGTCAATTCAAAGCCGGGACGCGCCATTTTTATTCACCCAAAACTGAAAAAAGCCGATTTGGAAACGAGAAAATTGCCGTTTGAATTTGGCACATACTTAACAGAAACGATCATTTCAAAACCGGAGACCGTTTTAACATGAGGATAGAAGCGCCGATCATTGGGATTTTGTCTGGCCCTCATAAACATCAACCGTTCAGCGGAGATAAACAATTTTTTGAAAGCATCCAACGTGAATGCATCAAACGGGGAGCCAGCAGTTTCGTATTTACTCCAGCAAGCATTCAGTCAGAAACGATTGAAGGCTTTCATTTTGAAAATAACGCCTGGAAACCAAAAACATTTCCTTATCCTCATTTCGTCTACAATCGCTTGCCGACGCATTCCCTAGAAAACAGCAGGCGCATGCAAACTTTTTTTCACACGCTGGAAAAAAGAAACATCCCGTTTTTCAACCGAAAATTCCTTGATAAATGGGATGTGTATGCCTGGTTAAGCAACGTTGAGCATGCAGCATGGCGGCTGCCGAAAACTGAGCTTTTGACTGATAGCGAAGCGGCGATTCTTTTTTTAAAAACCTGCCCATTTATTTACATTAAACCATCTCGCGGAAAAATGGGGAAAGGCATTTTTACCCTTTCCTATCACAGCGATAGCGACATTTGGCTGACCACCCATACGGCAACAAAAAGCATCACGATAGACGACGTTCGCCAGATTTTTTCGCATCTATTGTTTCACCATCGCAATCCTTACATCCTTCAAGAAGGAATCCTGCTGGACGAATGCAATAACCAAAAATACGATTTTCGGATTTTGCTTATCAAAAAACATTCTGAATGGAATGTAATCGGCATCGGTGTGCGGGCGGCTGATAAAAACAGGATAACGACACACACGGTTAGAGGAGGAAACCTGTTGCCGATGGAACTCGTCGCATCAGAAAATGACATTGATAATTTAACGCAAGCCGCAAAGCAAATTGCTTTTGAACTTGCAAACAAAGAAAAAACTTTGAGAGAATGTTCATTGGATATCGGAAAAGATCGGGAAGGAAATTACTGGTTGTTTGAAGTGAATGCAAAACCGATGGCATTTGACGAAAAAAACATAGAAACAAAACGGATTTCAGCACTCGTGGAAACATTTTATCATGCTATCAACGGTTCATGAGATTCACGTTTTTGTTACAGTAAGAATGAATAAGATCGATTGGAGGAAAGCAGATGTTTTCACACTTTCAATATAAAGAAATTGCAACGAACCATCGGCTGCGCAAAGCTTACGAATTTTCCTTTTTTTACCGCGGACAGAATTACCGCGGATATTATCACCCAAATGGAAAAATCGACTGGTATGAACCACAGCCGCCCGCTGATCTCGTAGACAAATTTCAATCTCAAGTCCATGAACTGATGCTTTTTCACGTTTACGAAAAATAATTAATAATTTTTTATCCATTTTTCCATAATAACGGTAAGTGCGTGAAAATTCGCCATACGAAAGGAGACCGATTATGGAAAAACGTAAGCGTGAAAAAGAAGAATTGCAGTATGAAGGACGTGAAAAATTCGAACTCGATGTTGATCGAATGCTAAACGAAGGCATGGCAGGCGGAGCCGTATCAAGTGAAGGCAACGATCAAATCGGACACGCCGTCGATTATCCGGAAGAAGAACCTCCCCGTTCTTCAAAAACCACACAGTAATTCAACATTTCCCGATCCTGACGGAAAGGATCGGGAGAGTTATGTTATCCATTCTTTTATCGGTACGGTCGTTTCAAGGAAACAAGACGGGCACACAAATACATGCAGGCATATGCCGTTTTTTAGCGATTGTTCATCCCCATCCGCTAACTTTAACGTATCAATGTCTTCATAAGCGCTGTATTGATCCAAATGATCAACTATTTTTCCACAGTCTTTCATCGGGATTTGGCAATGCTCGCATACAACCTGCATTTCTTCCAACGAATTGCAAAGCGGACATACATTATTCATTGCACGCTTTCCTTTCCATTCCATTAACGAAGGGGCGGAAAAAACCGCCCCCTCACAGCCATGTTATCTATATTTATTGTTGTTGTTGAAATCCTCTCATTTGTTGTTGAGCAAACGATACTAAACGTTTTGTAATTTCACCACCAACTGAACCGTTTGCACGAGAAGTTGTATCTGGACCAAGTGTTACGCCAAATTCTTGAGCAATTTCATATTTCATTTGCTCAATTGCCTGTTTCGCACCATCGACAAGAAGTTGATTGCTGTTGTTTTGTGCCATCGTTTCTCACCTCCTTTGTAACCATAGTTTGTGACATTCAATCGCACTTATGTATGTTTAAGCATGCCAATTATTAGTAGGATGGCTACCCAATAATAACCCGTTCTTTCGGATAATGATACGATTCTCTAATATCTTTGCCGCGGATGAGAAACAGAAGCGTCACGATTCCGATCCTTCCAGTAAACATAAGGAGCATTATGACAATTTTTCCGCTTGTGCTTAAATGCGGCGTTATTCCCAATGACAATCCACACGTACCGAATGCCGATGCCACTTCAAACATAATTTCCGTCAGTGTAAATGGTTCTGTATAAGCAAGAAAGCAAACGGAGCTGACGAACAAAATGATCGCAACCGCTGCGACAACGAATGCTTTCGTTACGTCTTCATGATGGATTTCACGGTGAAAAATTTTGATGGAATTTCTCCCTTTTGCAAAAAAATAAATTGCCAACAGGATGACCGCAAACGTCGTTGTACGAATTCCGCCACCGACGCTGCTCGGTGAAGCTCCAATAAACATCAATATGATTAACACGAATTGAGAAGCGAGCGTCAACTCGCTTACATCGAAGGTTGTCAGCCCCGAGCTTCGCGAAGTCACCGATTGAAACAGCGAAGTAAATATCCGGTCATGCCACACTTTATCGGAAAAAGACGCATTATGTTCAATGATTAGAAATAAAACAAAACCAACAAGCACTAAAATGAAATACGTGGTCGTTGTCAATTTTGTAAATAAAGTAAACCGATACGGATAAGCAATTTTACTCCGGTGCTGCAAATACCGTTTCACTTCAATTAATACCGGAAAACCAATCGCNCCTGAAATCATCAATGCCATATGAACCAATTGCACAAAATAATCGTGTGCAAATGGAATGAGCGATTGTCCTGTAATATCAAATCCAGTATTGGTCGTTGCGCTAATAGTCGCGAACAAAGCGTGATAATACGCTTCTTTTGCTGTCGGAAAATACGTTAAATAATATGTGCCAAGAATAAGAAAACCAACCGTTTCAATGATTAAAATTAACCGCAAAATTTGTTTCATTAATTCAACCATTCCGGACAGCGAAGACTGATTTTGGTCAATCATAATCAGCTGCCGCTCTTTTAAACCGATTTTTTTCCCAAAAATCAGCCAGATAAACGTGCTCATCGTCATTAATCCGATACCGCCGATTTGAATGATGAAAAGCAGCACAAACGTACCTAGTGTATTAAACGTATCGACAATCGAGACAACGGTCAGACCCGTGACACTGACTGCACTGACTGCCGTAAAAATCCCGTCCATAATCGAAAAATCCACGTCCGGTTTATGAAATATCGGCAAACTGAGGAGCAATGCAGAAACCGATACGGCGACAAAATAAAAAAGTACGAGCAATCGAAACGGTGAAAACTGATGCGGCACCGTGCTTCCCCACTTTCCATAGAAAATTCCTGATTAAGTTTTAATTATAAAACGTTTGACAATTCACGACAAATTTAAATTTAATTCCTATTATTCATATATAATTTTTAGAATCCCTACTTTACAGGTTGATTTAGTTTTGTTAATGTATGTTTAACTTCATCTTCGCACGATGGAGGTGAAAAAATGATTGAATTGAAAAATATTCATAAATATTACAAAAAACATCATGTCTTAAAAGGAATTAACCTAAACGTAAAAAAAGGCGACGTTCTTGTTATCATCGGTCCAAGCGGTTCGGGAAAAACGACGCTTTTGCGATGCATGAATTACCTGGAACAGCCTGATGAAGGAACGATAGCCATCGACGGTTTTCAAATCGGTACAAAAGCATCTCGAAAAGACATTTTAACGTTGCGAAGAAAAACGGCGATGGTTTTTCAGCATTACAATTTGTTTAAAAATAAAACCGTCTTGGAAAACGTCATGGAAGGACTTATTGTTGCGCAAAAAAAACCGGTGAAAGAAGCAAAGGAAATCAGCCTAAATTACTTAGATAAAGTCGGCTTGCTCGATAAAATTGACAGGTATCCGAGCCAGCTTTCCGGCGGCCAGCAGCAGCGCGTCGGCATCGCCCGGGCGCTTGCATTAAATCCTTCCGTCATTTTATTCGACGAACCGACTTCTGCACTCGATCCTGAAATCGTCGGTGAAATATTGGAAATTATTCAACAAATTGCAAACGAAGGAATTACAATGGTCATTGTCACTCACGAAATTTCGTTTGCCCGTGATGCGGCAAGCCGCGTCGTGTTTATGGATGACGGCCAAATCATCGAGGAAGGAACGCCGGAAGAAGTGCTGATTCATCCGACAAAAGAAAGAACGATTCAGTTTTTAAGACGGCTTCTTCGCGAACCGGAATATGTGATTTGACGAAAATAAAGGAAAGGGAGAGGAAAAAATTATGAAAAAATTCTCAATTACCGCAATCATCAGTTTCGCTTTGCTGCTTGTGATTTCCGCTTGCTCATCTGATGAAAACAGCAAGCAGTCAAAAACGACAAACGACGGTAAAAAAGTTGTAACCGTCGCATTAAGCGATGAAGTGAATCCGCCATTTCTGTATACCGATGAAAACAACAACCCGATCGGGTTTGATATGGATTATTTAAAAGAAGTGGAAAAACGTTTGCCTGATTACAAATTTGAATATGTTTTCGGTGAAGAAGAAGCGAATCTAGTCGGTGTTGACACTGGTAAATATACGTTTGCAATCAACTGGTTTTTCAAAAATCCGGAAAGAGAGAAGAAATTTCTCTATCCTGAACACGAGTATGGCTATTCATTAACCGCTTTAGTCGTACACAAAGATCGAAACGATATTCGTTCACTGGAAGATATGGTTGGAAAAAAATTGGCTCCGATGGCGCCAAGCGGTGGATTGCGGACCATTTTGAACGGTTATAATGCGAAAAATCCAGACAAAAAAATCGAAATTGAAACGATCGAATTTCCATCGAACGCAGATAATCTGAAAGGCGTTGCTGAAGGCAAATATGATGCCGTGTTTATCAACGTAACAACATTCAATGAAATTCAAAAAGAACTAAAACTCGATCTGAAAGTGGGAGGAATTGTATCAAAAGAACCGGTTTACGTCGTCTTTAACAAAAATGAGACGGAACTGGCGAAAAAATTTGACGAAATTACTGCTGAATTGATCGAAGATGGAACGCTTCAGAAACTCGCTGAAAAATGGTTTGGCGTCAACTTCTTCGAAGATTTGGAATATATCCAGCGCGAAGGATTTAAATTCGAATAAAAAAGCAGGCAGAGCAATCTGCCTGCTTCATTCCGTAAACTTTCCCGGAAAGTTTGATGAGGTGGTGATGACAATTACAACGAGTTTGCAAGACTGGATCGATTTATTTGCAAAAACGTTCTCCAGACTCCCCCTTACCCTTTTCATGCTTGTTATGTCACTTTTTTTTGCGATTATCATTGCAGTTGTCATCGCAATCATTCGGATAAAAAAAATCCGGATTTTATACGAACTCGCAACTGTATATTTGTCCTTTGCAAGAAGCACACCGCTTTTAGTGCAGCTGTTCCTGGTTTATTTCGGATTGCCGCAGTTGCTGCTTGCTTTCAATATTGACATTAACCATTTCAACCGGCTTGTATTTCTCGTGTTTACGTTTTCAATGCATACGGGGGCGTATTTATCGGAAATCTTTCGTTCTGCATACCTGGCTGTTGGACGCGAACAATTGGAAGCTGCATACAGCGTAGGAATGACGTATATGCAAGCACTGAGGCGGATCATTTTGCCTCAGGCATTTGTCATTTCCCTTCCGAACCTAGGAAACCATACGATTGAACTGTTAAAAGATACCGCACTTGCGTTTACGATCGGCATTATCGATATTATGGGGCAAGTCCGAATCATACTGGGGAACAACTACGGAATCGGCATGTTTGAAATTTATGTCGTTATCTCGATCGTTTACTGGCTAACTTGTATCGCAATTGAAACGATTTTTGGCTATCTCGAAAAAGTATTCAAAAAAGGTCGCATCGACCTGTCAAAGCAGTAAACGGATAAAGGTTGTGATTTTTTATGTCAGTCATCAACATTGAATTTGCGATACAGCATTTTCCCGACGTGCTGAAAGGAGTTCCGATTACCTTAACGATCGCAGTTGTTTCCATGATCTTCGGATGCATATTCGGACTGTTCATGGCGCTTTGCCGCATTTATAAAGTGCCTATTTTAAATGGACTTTCCAAATTGTATATTTCATTTATCAGAGGAACGCCTTTAATCGTGCAGCTTTACGTGTTTTTTTACGGTGTTCCCGTCTTGTTTGATTTTATTAACGATACGTTCCATACTTCTCTTGATGCCGACAATATTCCGCCGCTCGTCTATGCGTTAATTGCATATACGATTAATACGACCGCGTACCAGGCGGAAATTCTTCGCTCCGCAATTATTGCAACCGGCGTCAGCCAAATGGAAGCGGCACATGCCGTCGGCATGACGACGGCACAGGGATTGCGCCGCATCATTTTGCCGCAGGCATTTTTAATCGCGCTTCCTGATCTTGCCAACACTTTTATCATGTTAATCAAAGCAACTTCCGTTGCGTTCGCAGTAAAAGTCGTTGAAATTATTGGAATCGCTAAAATCATTGCCAACGATGGCTATCGCTTTTTGGAAATGTATCTGGTCGCATCAATCATTTATTGGGTACTTTGCATCTTTTTTGAATTTCTTTTCGCGAAATTGGAGAAAAAAATGCGCCGTTTTGATCCGGACGCTGAACATGCAGCATAAAAAATCCAGGATTGCAAAAACGCAATTCCTGGATTTTTCTATAAAAACCGCCGGAACACTTTCGTACCGTCGCATGAAAACAGCATCGGTTTATCATCGACGACCGTCTCGATATGAACCGTTCTTCCCCACAATTGATAAATGTATGGAAGTACGTTTTCCAGATACGGAATGTCCAGTTCCGTTCCTTCGTAATGATGGGTTAAATACAACTCCCCATTGCGCAAATAATCTCCGTCAGTCACCGTAACGTAAGGAAAACCGCCATTCACCCTTTGGGCAACGAGATGATCGCGGATTTGTTCAAAATCTTTATCCGTGATTTTATAATCCCTTCCTTGCAATTCATACAAATACAAATCTTCTTCCTGGACGAGTTCTTTCGTCAAGTAATTGCGCAAAAACGATTGATCGTTATCTATTTCACGCACTTCAAAAATTTTTTCTCTCCCTGAGTTCGGTTTAACCCCACGTTTTCGCATTTCTTCCGTCGGATTGTCATAGCGTCTTTCAATATCTTCAAAAATTTTCAAACCTAAATAGTACGGATTAATCGAAGTTGGCGATGGCTGAATGACATTGGCGTTCAGCTTTGAATATTCAATCGCTTCTTCTGTCGTTAAATCCATTTCTCTCATAATCCGTTGATGCCAATACGTCGCCCAGCCTTCATTCATGATTTTCGTTTCGAGCTGCGGCCAAAAATACAGCATTTCTTCACGAATCATCGTCATGATGTCGCGCTGCCAATCTTCGAGTTCCCGGCTATATTCCTGAATGAATAAAAGCACATCTTTTTCAGGATATGGCGGAAATTTTTTCCGTTTCTGTTTGGGTTTTTCCGGTTCCTGTTTATCCAAGCTCCACAGATCATCATACGGCGTCTTCCGTCTTTCAACGGTTTCGTAAACATCTTCATATTCATCGTAATTGAGTGAAGAACGGGTCAGCGATGGATCAATATGCTCCTGTATCGACAAAACTGCATCTAAAAATTTTTCCACGGTAACTTTGCCGTACACCGTTTCGTAGTAGGCAATCCTTTCCGCAGTTGCCGTCATGCTTTCCACCATATCGCGGCGGGTATTGGCAAAATGAACGTTGTTTTTAAAAAAGTCACAATGCGCAAGTACATGAGCAACGATTAATTTGTTTTGAATGAGGCTGTTTGTGTCGAGCAAAAAAGCATAACAGGGATCGGAATTGATGACAAGTTCGTAAATTTTGCTTAACCCTAAATCATACTGAAGCTTCATTTTATGAAACTGCTTTCCGAAACTCCAGTGGGAAAACCGTGTCGGCATGCCGTAAGCGCCAAATGTATAAATGATATCCGCAGGGCAAATCTCATATCGCATCGGATAAAAATCAAGCCCAAAACCTTTCGCAATTTCCGTAATTTCTTCGATCGCGCGATGCAGTTCCTTTAAGTCATTCATGATGTCCGTCTCCTTTTAATTAAGGTTACTTCATATTATGAAAAACCGAGCGTTTCATGAATGACATTCAGCCGAAAAACGTCAATTTTTAAACATCATCGTTGCTTGGACCGCTTTTTTCCAGCCAGCGTACAACCGCTCGCGTTCATCAGCCGGCATTTTCGGAACGAACGTCCGCTCGATTGTAAACTGTTCGATTAGTTCCTGTTTATCTTTCCAAAAACCGACTGCAAGCCCGGCCAGCATCGCCGCTCCGAACGCGGTCGATTCGTTCATTTTTGACCGTTCCACCGGTACGTTCAAAATGTCGCTTTGAAACTGCATCAGCAGGTTGTTTTTTACTGCACCGCCGTCAACGCGAAGCGCTTTTAACGAAATGCCGGAATCAGCCGTCATCGCATCCAAAACATCTTTCGTCTGATACGCTAGCGACTCAAGCGTCGCTCTGATGAAATGTTCTTTCGTTGTGCCGCGCGTCAGTCCGAAAACCGCACCTCGCGCTTCGCTGTCCCAATACGGCGTCCCAAAGCCGACAAACGCAGGAACGACGTAAACGCCATTCGATGACTCCACACGGCTGGCATACGTTTCGCTTTCTTTGGCACTTTCGATCATTTTCAGCCCGTCTCTCAACCATTGAATCGCAGACCCTGCAACAAAAACGCTGCCTTCCAGTGCATATTCGACTTCACCTTCAAGCCCCCACGCGATCGTCGT
>JGI1652J44930_10000236_pt1 | contig 22165 bp, 21 predicted proteins | sample NewIslsDNAsample_FD_44930 | JGI IMG/M metagenome (IMG submission 44930)
GATCCGAACGTAGCCAACGATCTTGGGATCGGCATGGTGCACCAGCATTTTATGCTTGTCGATACGTTTACGGTAACGGAAAACATTATTTTAGGCAGTGAACCGACAAAAGGTGGTACGATCGATATAAAGCGGGCGGAAAGGGAAGTGCGCGAGCTGTCGGAACGCTATGGTCTTGCTGTCGATCCGACGGCGAAAATTGCCGATATTTCCGTGGGTATGCAGCAGCGTGTGGAAATTTTAAAAACATTATACCGCGGGGCGGACATTTTGATTTTTGATGAACCGACCGCCGTACTGACGCCACAAGAAATCCATGAGCTGATACAAATTATGAAAAAGCTTGTCAAGGAAGGAAAATCGATTATTTTAATTACGCATAAATTAAAAGAAATTATGGAAGTGTGCGACCGCGTAACGGTCATTCGCCGTGGAAAAGGAATCGCTACTTTAAACGTTTCAGAAACGAACCCAAATGAGCTCGCCGCACTGATGGTCGGTCGCGAAGTGCAGTTTAAAACGGAGAAAAAACCGGCGCAGCCAGGCAAACCGGTGTTGGAAATTAAAGATTTAGTCGTGAAAGATGCACGCGGCGTGACGACCGTGAACCATTTAGATTTAACGGTGCATGCCGGAGAAATCGTCGGCATTGCCGGGGTGGACGGCAACGGACAGACAGAACTGATCGAGGCGNTGACAGGGCTGATTAAGGCGGAATCGGGAACGATTTTGCTCAACGGCCGCGATATTACCAATCTTCCGCCGCGGAAAATTATTGAAGCCGGTGTCGGCCATATCCCGCAGGATCGTCATAAACATGGGCTTGTTCTCGATTTTCCAATCGGTGAAAATATGGCGCTGCAAACGTATTATAAGCGTCCATATTCGAAGCGCGGCATTTTGAACTTTAAAGCGATTTACGAAAAAGCGCGGCAGCTGATCGCCGAATTTGACGTGCGCACTCCTGATGAGTATACGAAAGCGCGCGCTCTTTCTGGGGGTAATCAGCAAAAAGCGATTATCGGCCGCGAGGTGGATCGGAATCCAGACTTGCTGATTGCGGTGCAGCCAACGCGCGGGTTGGATGTTGGAGCCATTGAATTTATCCACAAACGGCTTATTGAACAGCGTGATCAAGGCAAAGCAGTTCTTCTTGTTTCTTTTGAGCTCGATGAAGTGATGAATGTAAGCGACCGCATTGCCGTGATTTACGAAGGAAAAATTGTCGCCATCGTTGATCCGAAAGAAACGACGGAACAGGAGCTCGGATTGCTAATGGCAGGAAGTAAACGGAAGGAAGCAGGTGTGTCCTCATGAATTTAAATCGGCTTAATCAATTCTTCGTTCCAGTGCTGGCGGTGCTGTTAGGGATGATCGTCGGCTCGATCGTCATGATCGTCAGCGGGTATAATCCGATTGCGGGATATTCCGCGTTGATTTACGGGGCGTTCGGCGATCCGTATTACATCGGCGAAACGATTCGTCAGACGACGCCTTATATTTTATCGGGACTTGCCGTTGCCTTTGCCTTTCGCACGGGTTTGTTTAACATTGGTGTCGAAGGGCAGCTTATTGTCGGCTGGCTCGTAGCGGTATGGGTCGGCGTATCGTTCGATTTGCCAAAGGTGATTCACTTGCCGCTCGCCATTTTGGCGGCGGCGCTGGCGGGAGCGCTATGGGCGTTAATTCCAGGCATTTTAAAGGCTTATTTAAAAGTGCACGAAGTAATCATTACGATTATGATGAACTATATTGCTNTTCATGTNACCAATGCCATTATCCGTTCTGTTTTATCAGATGAAGGNTTTAAATCCCAACCTATCCACGAAAGCGCATCGCTTCGTTCGGATTTTCTCGATGCNATTACGTACCATTCTACGATGCATTACGGCATTATTATCGCCGTTATTGGTGCCGTTATCATGTGGTTTCTTCTTGAAAAAACAACAAAAGGATTTGAGCTGCGGGCGGTCGGATTTAACCAGCACGCTTCGCAATATGCGGGAATGAATGTAANAACGAATATTGTTTTAGCAATGGTCATTTCCGGAGCTTTTGCCGGTGTTGCTGGCGCCATGGAGGGCCTTGGCACATTCGGCAACATTTCTACGAAAGCAGGATTTACCGGCATCGGATTTGACGGAATTGCGGTGGCGTTGATTGGCGGCAACAATGCTTTTGGAATTTTGCTCTCGGCATTATTATTCGGNGCGCTGAAAGTCGGAGCGCTGGAAATGCCGTCGAGTGCTGGCGTGCCAACCGAATTAGTGGATATTATTATTGCACTTATCATTTTCTTTGTCGCATCTAGTTACATTATTCGCTTATTACTATCTCGTTTGCAAAAGGGGGCGGAATAAGTGAGCATTTATGAAGTTCTGCAAATCATCGTTCCATCTGCGATTTTCTTTGCTGCTCCCCTAATTTTTACNGCGCTTGGCGGTGTATTTAGCGAGCGTTCCGGCGTTGTAAACATCGGTTTAGAAGGGTTAATGATTATCGGCGCGTTCGTTAGCGTTGTTTTTAACTTAACGTTTGCTGATCAGTTTGGGGCGTTTACTCCATGGCTCGCCCTGCTGGCTGCGATGATTGTCGGTGCGGTTTTCTCCCTGCTTCACGCCGTTGCCTCGGTCTCTTTCCGCGCTGACCAAGTCGTCAGCGGCGTGGCAATCAACTTTTTGGCGCTTGGCTTGACGCTCTTTTTAGTCAAAAAAATGTATGGAAAAGGACAAACCGATCAAATTCAAGTCGGATTTGATAAAATTGACGTTCCTGTATTAAGCCACATTCCGGTTATCGGGCCGCTCTTTTTCTCAAATGCGTACATTCCGTCATATTTGGCGATTATTTTGGCGTTTGTTGCCTGGTATATTATTTACAAAACGCCATTTGGCCTTCGTCTTCGCGCTGTCGGCGAACACCCGATGGCAGCGGATACGATGGGGATCAATGTGACGAAAATGCGTTATATCGCTGTGATGATTAGCGGTGCGTTAGGCGGTATTGGCGGAGGGGTGTATGCGACGATTATTTCACGTGATTTCAGCCATGCCACCATTTCTGGGCACGGTTTTATGGCCCTTGCGGCGATGATTTTCGGAAAGTGGCATCCGATCGGCGCGATGGGAGCGGCGCTGTTTTTTGGGTTAGCACAAAGCTTGAGCATTGTCGGTCAGACGATTCCATTTTTAAAAAATGTCCCAACCGTTTATTTGCTCATTGCCCCATACGTGTTGACCATTTTAGCGCTGGCCGGCTTTATCGGACGCGCGGAAGCGCCAAAATCTCTAGGCACTCCTTACATTAAGGGAAAACGGTAACCGAACAGAAAAAGAACCCGAACCAACTCGTCGGGTTCTTTTTGCTTTTATTTGCATTTTTTGGTTTGGGAAAGGTATATTGTTGATAAGGCGAACACAACAATAAAAATATCCATGAGATTTATTGCAAAGGAGGAGTTCGATTGGTCAATGAAAAAATAACGACGGTTCAACAAATTAACGTCCATACGGTTCCGACCAATAAATATAAAACCAATACACTTGTATGGAAAATGAAAGCGCCTCTTTCCAGGGAAACGGTTACGTTGCGCGCCCTCTTGCCTTATGTATTGCAAAGCGGCACGGCGAAATATCCAAGTGTCAAGCAGCTGCGGACGTATTTAGATGAACTGTATGGAGCGACATTAAATGTAGATTTAGCGAAGAAGGGTGAAAATCATATTATTACGATTCGCATCGANGTAGCNAATGANGTGTTTTTGCANGAGAAAACGCCGCTTTTAGAGAAAGCGCTTCAATTGCTGGCAGATATTGTGCTTCGTCCTGCCATGGAAAACGGGCGATTTGTCGAAGAGATTGTCGCTCAGGAAAAGCGGGCGCTAAAGCAGCGCATTCAAGCTGTTTATGATGATAAAATGCGTTACGCCAGCTTGCGGCTCATTCAAGAAATGTGCAAAGGGGAGCCGTACGCTTTACATGCCAATGGCGAGCTGGAAGATGTTGACGGCATTACCGCGGAACAGCTGTTTCAATATTATCAAAAAACGCTTTCCGAGGATGAAATCGATTTGTACGTCATTGGCGACGTCCAGGAAGACGCGGTCCTGCAAGCGGTGACATCCCATTTTTCCATGCCAANCCGCAACGTCCGTTCATCAGGCGGAACACAAGTNGCGCATAAAGCNCCGGAGAAAGTGAACGAAGTGGTGGAAAAACAAGATGTCAAACAAGGAAAATTAAATATCGGCTACCGCACGAACGTCACTTACAATGATGATGACTATTACGCGCTGCAAATGTTTAACGGCATTTTCGGCGGTTTCTCCCATTCCAAATTGTTTATCAACGTGCGCGAGAAAGCGAGTTTAGCGTATTATGCCGCTTCGCGTTTGGAAAGCCATAAAGGGTTATTAATGGTCATGTCGGGCATTGAGCCGTCGAATTACGAAAAAGCGCGGCAAATTATCGAAAAGCAAATGGAAGCGATGAAAAATGGAGATTTCACCGATGAAGAAATCACGCAGACAAAAGCGGTCATTCGCAATCAGCTGCTTGAAACGATCGACACTCCGCGTGGATTAGTGGAAGTGCTCTATCATAATGTCGTTTCCAAGCGGAAGCGGCCGATGGAAGAATGGCTCTCGGGCACCGACCGCGTTACCCGCGAAGATATCGTGCGCGTCGCGGGCAAAGTCGAACTCGATACGATTTACTTCCTGACCGGAATGGAAGGAGCGGAATAATATGAAAAAAATGGTATACGAACAGCTGCAGGAACAGCTGTTTTATGAAAAAATGGAAAACGGTTTGGATGTATATATTTTGCCGAAAAAAGGATTTAACAAAACGTATGCTACGTTTACGACCAACTACGGATCGGTCGACAATCAATTCGTCCCGCTCGGCAAAACGGAGATGAAGCGGGTTCCCGATGGCATTGCCCACTTTTTGGAGCATAAGCTGTTTGAAAAAGAAGACGGCNACGTGTTCCAACAGTTCAGCAAACAGGGGGCATCGGCGAATGCATTTACGTCCTTTACNCGCACCGCTTATTTATTTTCTAGCACCGCCAACGTCGAAAAAAATTTAGAAACGCTTCTTGACTTTGTGCAAAGCCCTTACTTTTCCGACAAAACGGTGGAAAAAGAAAAGGGAATCATCGGCCAGGAAATTCGCATGTATGATGATAATCCTGACTGGCGCGTTTACTTTGGCGTCATTGAAAGCATGTATCAAAACCACCCGGTAAAAATCGATATTGCTGGTACGGTCGAGTCTATTGCGCAAATTACGAAAGATCTTTTATATGAATGTTATGAAACATTTTACCATCCGAGCAATATGCTGCTTTTTGTCGTCGGACCGGTCGATGAGCAGAAAATAATGCAGCAAATTCGCGATAATCAAGCGAAAAAATCGTTCCCGAAAGCACAGAAAGTCGAAAGGTTTATATATAAGGAGCCAAGCGAGGTTGCCGAGAAAAAGAAAGTCATCCCGATGCATGTNCAAACGAACAAATGCTTTGTCGGAATTAAAGCCCCATCTGTTCCTCCAGCNGGCAAAGAAAAACTGGTTCATGAGCTGGCGTTCAATGTTTTGCTGGACTATTTGTTTGGCAAAAGTTCGCCGCATTACGAGCGATTGTACCGGCTTGGGCTTATTGATGAAACGTTTATGTATGATTATACCGAAGAGCGNGAGTTCGGCTTCGCCATGGTCGGCGGCGATACAAGCGATGNCGATCGGCTTAGCGAAGAAGTGAAACAAATTTTGTTTTCCTTTTCCATTGATACAGTGAAAGGCGAGGAACTAGAGCGGGTGAAAAAGAAAAAAATCGGCGCGTTTTTGCGTTCGCTGAATTCTCCGGAATATATCGCCAACCAGTTTACGCGCTACGCGTTTAATGGGGGCAGTTTGTTCGATGTTGTTTCCGTCTTGCAATCATTAACAACGGAACAAATTGGGGAAATTGCCAAGCAGTGTTTCTGTGAATCGCAAATCGCTGTCTGTCAAGTAGTTCCAAAAGAGAAAAAGTAGCATCCTTCCATGAAGGATGCTTTTTTAGGGGGATCGCTATGAAATACGCACTGATTACCGGGGCAAGCGGCGGAATCGGGACAAGCATCGCCCGCCAGCTCGCTGCTGATGGCTATGGGCTTTTATTGCATTACAATCGNCGCCGGGAGCCAGTCGAAAAGCTGAAAAAGGAGTTGGCAGCCACGCATGTNGTGCCGATTCAGGCCGATCTTGCAGCGGAAGATGGCGTGGATGTGCTTCTTTCGCAAATAAATCGCCCGGTTGATGTCATTGTGTACAACAGTGGAAATAGCTATTACGGCCTTATTACAGATATGAGCGACGAACTGGCACAAAGCATGGTGCAGCTTCATGTGACAAGCCCGATTTTATTAATAAAAAAACTGCTGCCCTCAATGATTGCCAAAAAGCAAGGAAACATCGTCATCGTTTCTTCCATTTGGGGATTAACCGGCGCTGCATGCGAAGTCGTCTATTCGATGGTCAAAGGCGGACAAAATGCGTTTGTGAAGGCACTTGCGAAAGAATTAGCACCAAGCGGCATTCGCGTCAACGCCGTCGCTCCCGGAGCGATTGATACGGATATGTTGCGCATATTTTCGCAAGAGGATTTGCAGGCGATTGCGGACGATATTCCGATCGGGCGTCTCGGCACGGCCGATGAGGTCGCCAAAACAGTGTCCTTTTTGATTTCCGATGCAGCTTCTTACATAACCGGGCAAATTATTTCCGTCAATGGCGGATGGTACTGTTAAGTATATTTTATGAAAAAACAGGCAAACTATCCTTGAAACGAAAAATAAGGAGGTTACACATATGTCTGTATTAGATAACTTTGAACAATGGAAGGACTTCCTCGCAGAGCGTCTTGAACAAGCGCAGCAGCAAGGACTGAGCCAACAAGTGATCTCGGATGTCGCTTATCAAATCGGTGACTACCTAGCAAGACAAGTAGATCCAAAAAACCCGGAAGAGCGGCTGCTTGCTGATCTTTGGAGAGTCGCCGATGAACAAGAGCAGCATGCCATTGCGAACATGATGGTAAAATTAGTACAGCAAGAATCATAACAAAAAATATGTGCAAGAGAGGGTCCACCTCTCTTTTTTTCATTCCTATCCCTTTTCGGTTGCTTTTCCATTCGATATTATAGTAGTATGAACTTATCATAGGTAGTTTGTGCGGGCATTTGCGAATGAGGGAGGAGACGGGATGGGAAAGCAAGAGTGGTATTTNGAGTACGAAATACATATTAACCGTCCGGGGCTGTTAGGAGATGTTGCTTCCTTATTAGGGATGCTGTCGATCAATATCGTGACGATTAACGGCGTGCGCGATTCGCGCCGCGGCATGTTGCTGCTTTGCGATAATAATGAACAAATTGAACGTCTCTCTACCATTTTGCAAACGATGGATAATATTACCGTAACGAAGCTGCGCCAGCCGAAACTNCTTGACCGCCTTGCCGTCCGCCACGGCCGTTACATTCAGCGGGATGCCGATGANAAAAAAACGTTCCGCTTTGTCCGTGACGAGCTCGGACTGCTTGTCGATTTTATGGCGGAAATTTTTAAAGAGAAAGGTCATAAGCTGATCGGCATCCGCGGCATGCCGCGCGTCGGCAAAACGGAGTCGATCGTCGCGGCTAGCGTTTGTGCCAATAAGCGCTGGCTTTTCGTCTCATCGACCCTCATTAAACAGACGGTGCGCAGCCAGCTGATCGAGGATGAATATAGCGAAGACAATATTTTTATTATTGACGGTATTGTGTCAACTAGGCGGGCGAATGAGCGGCATTGGCAGCTGATTCGCGAACTGATGCGTTTGGAGGCGACGAAAGTAGTGGAGCACCCGGATATTTTTGTCCGCCATACCGAATATACGCTAGATGACTTTGACTACATTATTGAGCTGCGTCATGATCCAAATGAAGAGATTACGTACGATGTCATTGATCAGCCGTCTCTGTTTGGAAACGATGGCTTTTCAGAATTTGATTTTTAATCAAAAAGTGGAAGGTGTTTATCGTTGACAGAATTAGGTAAACGTTTAAAGGAAGCGAGAGAGGCGAAAAACATTAGTTTGGACGAGCTNCAAGATATGACAAAAATTCAAAAGCGCTATTTAATCGGCATTGAAGAAGGAAATTACGCCATCATGCCGGGAAATTTCTATGTCCGCGCGTTTATTAGGCAATATGCGGAGGCAGTTGGACTTGACCCGGAACAAATATTTGAAGAGTACAAACAAGACATTCCACAATCTTACCAAGATGAGATTCCTCAACCGCTATCGCGGGTGAAAACGCGGCAGCAGCTCTCGCCGGAAAGCACGAAATGGCTCAATTTGCTTCCGAAGCTGCTTATTGCCGCCGTCGTTGTCGGCATTGCCGTCATCATTTGGCTGCTTCTGCAAAATAATGCCGGAAACAAACCGGAAAGCCAAGTGAAAAAAGAGACGACAACAGAGGTTGAAAGTTCGGAAAACTCGCCGCTTGAGAAAGCGAAAGAAAAAGCGAGAAAACAGGCAAGCCACAACAACCGGGAAAAAGCCGGCCAACAAACAAAAGAAGCGCCTGCACCAAAAGCAACGCTTAACGTCGTAGAAACACGCGGCAACTTATCGACGATTGAGCTGACCAATACGGATCAATTTGTTATTGAGTTGACATCGAAAGGCAATTCGTGGGTAGAAGTATACAATACAAAGGGGCATTCTTTCTTTAAAGGTAGTTTAACAAACGGACAAACACAAACATTTGATTTGTCCGCCGAGACGGAAGTATTTGTGAAAATCGGCCGCACGCTTGATGTGGACATGAAAGTAAACGGGAAACCTTTCACCTATCCAATCGATCCAAAAGATGAAGTATTCCAGAAAATGAAATTTATCTTTAAAAAATCATAGCATCATCGATGGATAGTCTTTTCACATGCTGACTAGCGGAGGTATTTGGAGTGAATCTGCCTAATAAAATAACAGTAGCGCGCATTATGCTCATACCGTTATTTTTAATTGTTATGCTTGTTCCGTTTGGGTGGGGCAGCGTGAAAATCGGCGCGGTCACGCTGCCGGTTTCCCATCTGATCGGGGCGTTGATTTTCATTATCGCTTCGACGACGGATTGGATTGACGGCTATTATGCCCGTAAATATCAACTTGTCACCAACTTAGGGAAGTTTTTGGACCCGCTTGCCGATAAATTGCTTGTCTCGGCGGCGCTTATTGTGCTTGTTGANCTTCATTATGCGCCGTCTTGGATGGTGATTGTCATCATTAGCCGCGAGTTTGCCGTGACAGGGCTGCGGCTCGTGCTGGCCGGCGAAGGAGAGGTAATGGCTGCCAATATGCTCGGCAAAATTAAAACGTGGACGCAAATTATAGCGATTTCCGCTCTTCTTTTGCATAACTTTCCGTTTTCGCTTCTATCGTTTCCGTTTGCCGATTTGGCGCTGTGGGTGGCCGTCATTTTTACGATATGGTCCGGCTGGGATTATTTTTCAAAAAATAAACATGCTTTCTTGCATTCCAAATAGAAATATACATGCAGACCAATAAAGGGGGCGCCTTGATTGAACGCAGAGATTATTGCTGTTGGCTCTGAGCTGTTGCTCGGACAAATCGCCAACACCAATGCGCAGTTTTTGTCGCAGCAGCTTGCCGGGCTTGGCATTAACGTTTATTTTCATACTGTTGTCGGTGATAATGCCGCTAGGCTCGAGCAGGCGATAAAAGTGGCGCGAACAAGGGCCGACCTGATTATTTTTACCGGCGGGCTCGGTCCGACGAAAGACGATTTAACGAAAGAAACGATCGCTCGTCTGCTGCAGCGGAAGCTGGTGACGGATGAGGAAGCGCTGCGTTCCATTGAAGCGTATTTTGCCCGCACAAACCGGATCATGACGGAAAATAATAAAAAGCAGGCATTGGTGTTGCAAGGCTCTGTCATATTAAAAAATGAGCACGGCATGGCGCCGGGGATGGCAATTACAATNGATTCCATTACCTATATGCTNTTGCCCGGACCGCCAAAAGAAATGCAGCCGATGTTTCTNAAATACGGCCGCGCTTTTTTGCTAGAGAAGCTTGGACAGCAGGAACGCATTGAATCGCGCGTATTGCGTTTTTTTGGCATTGGCGAGTCAGAGTTGGAAACAAGAATTCAAGACTTGATTGATCAGCAGTCCAATCCGACGATTGCCCCGCTTGCCGGCGACGGAGAGGTGACGTTGCGTTTGACCGCGAAGCACCGCTCGGAAGCAGAGGCAAAAAAAATGCTTGATGAGACGGAAAAGAAAATTGTTGAACGCGTCGGCGCCTATCTTTATGGCTATAATGAAGAAACATTATTTGAAAAGGNGATTCAGACGCTAAAAGCACAAAAGAAAACAGTGGCAGCGGCTGAAAGCTTAACAGGCGGGCTTTTCCTAGAGCAACTGACAGCTGTTCCTGGTGCTTCCCAAGTGGTTCGCGGCGGCGTCGTCTGCTATACGAATGATGTAAAAGAAAAAGTGCTTGGCGTCCCCCATGCCGTTTTAACAGCCGACGGCGCGGTAAGCGAACGTTGCGCGCGCCTGTTGGCGGAAAACGTCCGNACGCTCTGCCAGGCGGATATTGGNATCAGCTTTACCGGTGTAGCAGGGCCAGCCCCGCTTGAAGGGAAGCCNGTTGGCACCGTATATATCGGCATTTCCACTTCCGATAATANGACGGATGTTTATCCGCTCACCTTATCCGGCCAGCGCGACGCAATTCGCGTCCGCACCGCAAAGTATGGCTGCTCCTTCCTATTAAAAGCATTGGACGGCTACCGATGAAGCGTAGCCGTCTTTCCTCACGTTATTCCCTGCTTTTCCCCCCTTCTGATGGAGATTGTTTCTATTTTCACCACAAGAAAACGAATGGACGTTCGATTTTTTGCTTGGCAACAGCCGTAAAAAACGGTATAGTATAAGTAGTTGAGAAAAAAGGAGGAGTTTGTTAGTGAATCAAGACCGTCAAGCCGCCTTAGAGCAGGCGTTGAAACAGATTGAAAAGCAGTTTGGCAAAGGCTCGATTATGAGGCTTGGTGAGCAGACAGATCGCAAAATTTCCACTGTCTCCAGTGGATCGCTGGCGCTTGATATCGCTTTAGGAGTGGGCGGCTATCCGCGCGGGCGCATTGTTGAAATATATGGACCTGAATCTTCAGGGAAAACGACCGTTGCCCTTCATGCGATTGCCGAAGTGCAGAAGCAAGGGGGACAAGCGGCATTTATTGACGCAGAGCATGCACTTGATCCGGTTTATGCGCAAAAATTAGGCGTCAATATCGATGAGTTGCTGCTGTCTCAGCCAGATACGGGCGAGCAGGCGCTCGAAATCGCGGAAGCGTTAGTGAGAAGCGGTGCGGTTGACATTATTGTCATTGACTCCGTTGCGGCGNTGGTGCCAAAAGCGGAAATTGAAGGGGAAATGGGCGACGCCCANGTTGGTTTGCAGGCGCGCTTGATGTCGCAAGCGTTGCGCAAATTATCAGGAGCGATTAATAANTCAAANGCGATCGCCATTTTCATCAACCAAATTCGCGAAAAAGTCGGAGTCATGTTTGGCAATCCGGAGACAACGCCAGGCGGCCGCGCGTTAAAATTTTATGCTTCCGTCCGCCTNGAAGTGCGCCGTGCTGAGCAAATCAAGCAAGGTAACGATATGGTGGGAAATAAAACGAAAATTAAAGTTGTNAAAAATAAAGTGGCTCCGCCATTTAAAACAGCGGACGTAGATATTATGTACGGAGAAGGCATTTCCCGCGAAGGCGAAATTATCGATATGGCATCGGAGCTTGATATCGTGCAAAAAAGCGGTTCGTGGTACTCCTATAAAGACGAGCGCCTTGGCCAAGGGCGGGAAAATGCGAAACAGTTTTTAAAAGAAAATCCGCATATTGCCGAAGAAATTGCCCAAGAAATCCGCAAACATTACGGCATTGAATCTTCTAGTGCTAACAGTGTCGGCGAATTGCAGCAAGACGAGTTTGGGCTTTTGGAAGACTAAACGAGGGAGGAAAGCGATTCCTCTCTTTTTTTATTTTCCATTTATTGCAGGGGTGCACTTCCTATATCTTGACAATCATTTTTGCCGCCTTTAAAATTAACATGTATATTTTTCAAAAAAAATAAACGATAGAAGCCCGTGACTCCGGCTGATGGAGGCGGTCCGTGCAAAGACTGGTGAAGGAATCGTTTTGCACTGGACCAACTCTCTGAAATGATGGACGATCATGCAAGGGAGTGCGGTAAGCATTTGCGGAAAGCTAGACTGCGTTCGCGTAAATCCACAGCTCCCATCCATTGAACCGTTCGCTCTATGTACGCTTCATGAATCAACGGGTTGCCGGTGCTTGAAACTCCGATGTTTGCAAAAATTGTGCTGTATGTTGAAACGTTGATAACAATGTACATGCCAACAGTTACATCAAACGCATCTGAATGATAGCAAGAGGAGGTGAAACCATGGGTTCAATCATCATCTCCGCTTTGCTTGCCTTAGTTGTCGGTGCCGTTGTTGGCTTTTTTGTTCGCAAATCGATCGCAGAGGCGAAAATTGGCGGTGCACAAGCAGCCGCANAGCAAATTGTGGAAGAAGCAAAACGNGAAGCGGATGCGTTGAAAAAAGAAGCGCTTCTTGAAGCAAAAGATGAAATCCACAAGCTTCGCACCGANGTGGAACGTGAAATTCGCGACCGCAGAAGTGAGCTGCAAAAACAAGAAAATCGATTGCTGCAAAAAGAAGAAAATCTCGANCGCAAAGANGAAGCCCTCAATAAACGCGANGCGCTTTTAGAGGCGAAAGACGAAGCACTGAATGAAAGACAACAGCATATTGAACAGATGGAAAGCAAAGTGGAAGAACTCGTGCAGCAGCAACAAACGGAATTAGAACGAATTTCCGGCTTGACCCGCGAAGAAGCGCGGCAAATTATTTTNGAACGCGTTGAAAAAGAATTNTCCCATGAAATTGCCGTGATGGTGAAAGAGGCTGAAACGCGTGCGAAAGAAGAGGCGGATAAGAAGGCAAAAGCGATTTTATCNCTCGCTATTCAGCGTTGCGCTGCGGACCATGTCGCGGAAACAACCGTATCCGTCGTTAATTTGCCAAACGATGAAATGAAAGGGCGGATCATCGGACGCGAAGGGCGCAATATTCGCACGCTCGAAACGCTCACCGGCATAGATTTAATTATTGATGACACGCCGGAAGCTGTTATTTTATCAGGGTTTGACCCGATCCGCCGCGAAACGGCGCGCATCGCTTTGGACAAACTCGTTCAAGATGGACGGATCCATCCGGCGCGAATTGAAGAAATGGTAGAAAAAGCGAGACGGGAAGTCGACGAACACATTCGCGAGGTCGGTGAACAAACGACATTCGAAGTTGGTGTTCATGGCTTGCATCCGGATCTAATCAAAATTTTAGGACGGTTGAAGTTCCGGACAAGCTACGGGCAAAACGTATTGAAGCATTCGATCGAGGTGGCGTTCTTAGCGGGACTGATGGCGGCGGAGCTCGGCGAAGATGAAATGCTGGCAAGACGTGCCGGTCTTCTACACGATATTGGTAAAGCGATTGACCATGAAGTGGAAGGAAGCCATGTCGAAATTGGCGTCGAACTGGCGACGAAATATANAGAACATCCAGTCGTCATTAACAGCATTGCTTCCCACCATGGCGATACCGAACCNACTTCTGTCATCGCCGTGCTTGTTGCCGCAGCAGACGCGTTGTCTGCGGCAAGACCGGGAGCGCGCAGCGAAACGCTTGAAAACTACATTCGCCGCCTCGAAAAATTAGAAGAAATTGCGGAATCGTATGAAGGAGTAGAAAAATCATACGCCATCCAGGCGGGACGCGAAGTGCGCATTATGGTGAAGCCAGATGTGATCGATGATTTAGAAGCGCATCGGTTAGCGCGGGAAATCCGCAAGCGGATTGAAGAAGAGCTCGATTATCCAGGACATATTAAAGTTACTGTGATTCGCGAAACAAGGGCGGTAGAGTATGCAAAATAAAGTGGCGAAATATTGCCACTTTATTTTTTTTATATTTTGTGCCACACTTGAACTAGTTACACTTCAGCTTAGAAAGGGATATATAAATGAGGTTATTATTTATCGGCGATGTGGTCGGTTCGCCAGGACGAAAAATGGTAGAGCAATATTTGCCAAAGCTAAAGGAGAAGCATAGACCGAACATCATTATTATCAATGGGGAAAATGCCGCGGGCGGAAAAGGAATTACGGAAAAAATATACCGCTCTTTTCTTGAGCAAGGAGCCCATGTCGTCACGCTTGGCAACCACGCATGGGACCAGCGCGATATATTTGAATTTATTGATGATGCCAAAGCATTAGTGCGGCCGGCAAATTTTCCAGAAGGTGTTCCGGGCAAGGGGATTGTCTATATACAAATCGAGCATATGGAAGTGGCGGTCATTAATCTGCAAGGAAGAATATTTTTGCCGGCCATCGATTGTCCGTTCAAAAAAGCCGACGAACTGATCGCCGAGGCGGCGCAGCGCACGCCGATTATTTTCGTTGATTTTCACGCGGAGGCAACGAGCGAAAAGCAGGCGATGGGCTGGTATTTGGATGGACGGGTTTCTGCCGTTGTCGGCACCCATACGCATGTGCAAACGGCTGATGCTCGTATTTTACCAAAAGGAACTGCCTATATTACCGACGTTGGAATGACCGGTCCATATGACGGGATTTTAGGTGTAGATCGCGAAGTAGTACTGAGAAAGTTTTTGACATCATTACCTGTCCGTTTCCAAATAAAAGAGGGAAGAAGCCAGCTGAACGCCGTGCTCATCGATGTGGACATAAAAACAGGGCGGGCGAATAAGATTGAGCGAATCATCATCAATGATGACCACCCTTATTTTGAATAATAGACTTTTTAGAAATTTTTTAAAATTTTTTTCGTCTAGGCAGGAATACTTGTCAAAACAGTGAATATAAGTAACAATGAAATCATTTTTCTCGATAAATTTTAGGAGGAAACGAGGGAGGAGCTAGAAATGGAAATATTAAAAGTTTCAGCAAAGTCGAATCCTAACTCTGTAGCTGGTGCACTTGCCGGGGTATTGCGTGAGCGCGGAGCGGCGGAAATCCAGGCGATCGGTGCAGGTGCATTAAACCAAGCCGTTAAGGCAGTAGCTATTGCACGAGGATTCGTGGCACCAAGCGGCATGGATCTCATCTGTATTCCTGCGTTTACCGATATCATTATTGACGGAGAAGAGCGCACGGCGATTAAATTAATTGTAGAACCTCGTTAATAGTGCAGAGCTTTGATGATAGAAACATAACCTGTTGGTGCCTTCGTTTTCGAGGGCAGGCAGGTTATTTTTACTTTATAAAGGAGGATATATATGATTTTCGATGCTCATTGCGATGCACTAATGAAATTGTGGATGGATCGCTCGTTATCGTTCCAAGACGGAAAATCGCTTCACGTCACCTTACCGGCGCTGAAAGAGGCCAAGGTCAAGGTGCAGTGTTTTGCCATTTACATACCGGAAACGGTTTCGGAAGAAGCGAGGTTTACCGTTGCGCTGGAAATGATCGATATTTTTTTTGAACAAGTTATCGGTCGTTTTCCAGCGATGAAATTTGTCCGTTCGAAACGCGACATTGATGCGTTGGAAGAAAATGAAATCGGGGCGATGCTAACGCTCGAAGGATGCGACGCAATTGGGACAAGCCTTGTTAAATTAAAAACGTTGCTGCGCCTCGGTGTTTCATCCGTCGGACTGACGTGGAACTGGTCTAATGCTGTAGCGGACGGGGCCTGGGAACGACGTGGCGCAGGGCTTACCAAATTCGGGAAACAGGTCGTTGAGCAGCTGAATGACGCAAAACGCTGGGTAGATGTGTCCCANTTATCGGAAAAAGCATTTTGGGATGTGCTGGAAATCGCACAGTTTCCGATTGCCTCTCATTCGAATACATATCGCTTTTGCCCGCATCCGCGCAACTTGCGTGATGAACAAATTAAAGCGCTTATTGCAAAAGATGGCATGATCGGTCTTAACTTTGTGCCGTATTTTTTAACAAAAGAAAAAGCCTCGATCACCGATGTGCTTCGCCATTTAGAACATGTGTGTTCGCTCGGCGGGGCAAGAAACGTTGGATTTGGCTCGGATTTTGACGGAATCGAGGAGACGGTCAGCGGGCTCGACACGGTGCGCGATTACGCGAATCTGGTCAATGAGTTGCAGAAACATTATTCCGAAGAGGAAGTAGAACGNTTTTTATTCCGCAATTTTTATGACCATTTGCCGCAGTAATCGATTGCGGCGCAAATGGCTGAAACATTGGAACGCATGGATAAGTCTAATTTTTTATAAGTTTAGTTGCCGTTTTTTTCCTATAATTCTAGAATTAATTAACGATATTACATATTCGTAAAAAATATTCCTTAAAATGAAAAACATTTATCTGAAAAGTCTAGTGATTTTGNCGGAGAAGTGCTAAACTTATAATTGTAATTTTTTGACCGAATNTAAAGGGGTGTAAGAAATGATTCATCAGCTTTCATGGAAAGTTGGAGGACAACAGGGTGAAGGGATTGAAAGCACTGGGGAAATCTTCTCCATTGCGCTAAACCGTCTTGGTTATTATTTATATGGATATCGTCATTTTTCTTCACGAATTAAAGGGGGGCATACGAACAACAAGATTCGTGTCAGTACGACACCAGTTCGCTCGATTGCNNATGATCTTGATATATTAGTAGCGTTTGATCAGGAATCGATTGACTTTAACTTTCATGAGCTCCGCGACGGTGGAATTGTCATCGCTGATGCGAAGTTTAACCCGACGATTCCGGAACGCGAAGGTATCACGCTGTATGCCGTCCCGTTTACTGATATTGCGACGAATTTAGGAACATCGCTGATGAAAAACATGGTCGCTGTCGGCGCTTCCAGCGCAGTGCTCGGCATTGATATTGACGTGTATGGAGAAGTGGTTNANGAAATTTTTGGAAGAAAAGGTCAGCAAGTCGTAGANAAGAACATGGAAGCGATCCGCGCCGGGGCCCAATATATGAAAGAGCAGCTTGGCGATCGCATGCAAACAATGAAACTAGCAAAGGCAGATGGCAAAAAGCGGATGTTTATGATCGGCAATGATGCGATTGCCTTAGGAGCTATCGCCGGCGGTGCGCGGTTTATGGCGGCCTATCCGATTACGCCGGCATCGGAAATTATGGAATATTTAATTAAAAAACTTCCGGATTTAGGCGGGGCGGTCATTCAAACGGAAGATGAAATCGCCGCATGTACGATGGCGATTGGGGCAAACTATGCCGGCGCGCGGGCGTTTACAGCATCCGCAGGTCCTGGTCTTTCCTTGATGATGGAGTCGATCGGGCTGGCCGGAATGACCGAAACGCCGCTTGTCATCGTTGATACGCAGCGCGGCGGCCCAAGNACAGGATTGCCGACAAAGCAGGAGCAATCGGACTTATTGGCGATGATTTATGGCACACACGGTGAAATTCCAAAAATCGTCATGGCGCCAAGCACGGTCGAGGAAGCGTTTTATGATATGATCGAAGCGTTCAACCTTGCCGAAGAATACCAATGTCCAGTCATCTTCTTGTCTGATTTGCAGCTGTCGCTTGGCAAACAGACGGTTGAGCCTTTAGAATATGATAAAATTGAAATCCGCCGCGGTAAACTCGTTACCGGTGAACTGCCGCCGTTAGAGAAAAAAGATGATTTTAAACGATATGAAATCACCGAAGATGGCATTTCGCCACGCGTACTTCCAGGAGTGCCAAACGGCATCCACCATGTCACCGGCGTCGAGCACGCGGAATCAGGAAGACCGTCCGAGGTAGCAGGAAACCGCAAGGCACATGGAGAAACGTTTACGTAAACTGCAACATATCCGGTTCAAAACGCCGGTGCATAAAAACGTCAAACACGATGAAGCCGATTTATTAATCGTCGGTTTTATCTCGACGCGCGGTGCGATCGAGGAAGCAATCGAGCGTCTTGAACAGGACGGCGTGAAAGTCAATCACGCGCATATTCGCTTGTTGCATCCGTTCCCGACAGAGGAAGTGCTGCCGCTTGTCGAAGCAGCGAAAAAAGTCGTTGTCGTCGAGCAAAATGCAACAGGCCAGCTTGCCAACATTCTTAAAATGAACGTCGGACACGCGGAGAAAATTGTGAGCGTCTTGAAATATGACGGAAATCCGTTTTTGCCGAATGAAGTTTATACAAAATGCAAGGAGTTGTTATAAACATGGCGACGTTTAAAGATTTTCGTAACGATGTCAAACCAAACTGGTGTCCAGGCTGTGGCGATTTTTCCGTACAAGCCGCCATTCAGCGCGCCGCGGCAAACATTGGGCTTGAGCCGCACCAGCTCGCCGTTATTTCCGGAATCGGCTGCTCGGGACGCATTTCCGGATACATTCATTCGTACGGCTTTCACGGCACCCACGGCCGTGCGTTGCCGCTTGCCCAAGGAGTGAAAATGGCCAACCGCGATTTAACAGTCATTGCCGCCGGCGGTGACGGCGACGGATTTGCGATTGGCATGGGGCATACGATTCATGCGATCCGCCGCAATATCGACATCACCTACATTGTCATGGACAACCAAATTTACGGCTTAACGAAAGGACAAACATCGCCGCGCAGCGATGTCGGTTTTAAAACGAAAAGCACTCCGCAAGGTTCGGTCGAACCAGCCCTTTCGATTATGGAAATCGCATTAAGCGCCGGCGCAACCTTTGTAGCGCAAAGTTTCTCTAGCGATTTAAAAGAACTGACAAGCTTAATTGAAGAAGGAATCAAACATAAAGGATTCTCGCTTATTAATGTATTCAGTCCGTGTGTAACGTATAACAAGGTAAACACATACGACTGGTTTAAAGAAAATCTGGTGAAAGTAAGCGACATCGAAGGATATGATCCATCTGACCGCGCCATGGCGATGCAAACGGTGATGAAATATAAAGGACTAGTAACGGGGCTTATTTACCAAAACAAAGAGCAAAAATCTTATCAAGAACTGCTTCACGGCTACAGCGAAACGCCACTGGCTGAGGCAGACTTAAAACTAAGCAAAGAAAAATTCGATGAATTAGTTTCTGAATTTATGTAACTTGGAAATCATTCACTCCCAATTAGGTATTGCCTAGTTGGGAGTCATTTTGTTATGATAGCATGTTCCGTATAAAACGGAACAAGAAAAGTATTGTTTAAATTTGTTTGCAATTATATACTATGATAATGTGTATGATGTGGGGAAAAACATCTTTTTTTGCAGTTCTTAATAGAAAGGAGATCATTATGAACGAAAAACAGCGTTTAGAACAAACAGGACAAATTCAAACAGCTGATCATCCAACGGACAAAAAATCCGCATTGGATGCGTTAAAGAAGAAAACGAGCAAGGATTATGAAAAATATTTTACGAGCGTATTTATTCCGCCAAATCTAAAAGAAGCAAAAAAACGCGGAAAAGAAGAAGTAAAATATGTTAAAGACTTCACCATACCGGAGCAATTCCGCGGCATGGGCAACGGCCGCAAGTTTTATATTCGCACGTACGGCTGCCAAATGAATGAACATGACACCGAAGTCATGGCAGGCATTTTTATGGCGCTCGGATATGAGCCGACCGACCGTCCAGAAGATGCAAATGTCATTTTATTGAATACGTGCGCGATTCGCGAAAACGCGGAAAACAAAGTGTTCGGCGAGATCGGCCACTTAAAGCCGCTCAAGCAAAACAATCCGGATTTGCTTCTTGGCGTATGCGGCTGCATGTCGCAAGAAGAATCGGTCGTCAATAAAATTTTAAAACAATATCAATATGTTGATATGATTTTCGGTACGCATAACATTCACCGCCTGCCATACATTTTGCATGAAGCCTANATGTCGAAAGAAATGGTTGTCGAAGTATGGTCGAAAGAAGGCGATGTCATCGAAAATCTTCCGAAAGCGCGCAAAGGCAACATTAAAGCATGGGTGAACATTATGTACGGNTGTGATAAGTTCTGCACGTACTGCATCGTTCCATATACGCGCGGAAAAGAACGAAGCCGCCGTCCGGAAGATATCATTCAAGAAGTGCGCCATCTTGCCGCCCAAGGATATAAGGAAATCACCCTTCTCGGCCAAAACGTCAACGCTTACGGCAAAGATTTCACCGATATGAAATACGGCCTTGGCGATTTAATGGATGAGCTTCGCAAAATCGATATTGCGCGCATCCGCTTTACCACAAGCCATCCGCGCGATTTTGACGACCGTTTGATCGAAGTGCTCGCCAAACGCGGCAATTTAGTCGAACATATTCATTTGCCGGTGCAATCAGGAAGCACGGAAATATTGAAATTAATGGGCCGGAAATATACGCGCGAGGAATATTTAGAGCTTGTTCGCAAAATTAAAGCAGCGATTCCAGATGTGGCGTTAACAACCGATATTATCGTCGGTTTCCCGAACGAGACGGAAGAACAGTTTGAAGAAACGCTGTCGCTCTACCGTGAAGTCGAATTTGATTCCGCCTACACATTTATTTATTCGCCGCGCGAAGGCACACCGGCAGCGAAAATGGTTGACAACGTGCCGATGGAAGTGAAAAAAGAGCGGCTGCAACGGCTAAACGCGCTGGTCAATGAAATTTCGGCGCGGAAAATGAAAGAGTATGAAGGAAAAATTGTTGAAGTATTAGTCGAAGGCGAAAGCAAAAACAACCCGAATGTCCTCGCCGGATATACGAGGAAAAACAAGCTTGTCAACTTCATCGGCCCGAAATCGGCGATTGGCAAACTTGTCCAAGTGCGGATTACCGAAGCGAAAACATGGACATTAAACGGGGAAATGGTAGAAGAAGCGATCGAGGTGAAATAAGATGGCAAAATATACACGGGATGAGATTTTAGCGCAGGCGAANCAATTGGCGAAAATGATTGCTGAAACCGAAGAAGTCGACTTTTTCAAGCGCGCCGAGGAAAAAATCCATCAAAATGAAAAAGTGCGTGCGATGATCGAGCAAATTAAATCACTGCAAAAACAGGCTGTCAATTTAAAACACTANGGAAAATACGAAGCACTGAAAAAAGTGGAAGCACAAATCGATGCGATTTACGAAGAGCTTTCACAAATTCCGATTGTTAGCGAATTTCAACAGTCGCAAACGGAAGTGAACGACTTGCTGCAACTCGTCGCTTCTACCATCTCCAATACGGTGACCGATGAGATTATCGCTTCAACGGGCGGCGACGTATTGCGCGGCGAGACAGGTGCACAAATGCGCTATAGCGGAAACGGCGGCTGCGGCTGCCATTAAAGACGAGACGTCCTTCATAAGGAAGGGCGTCTTTTTTATAGCCCAAAAAGTAGTCACATCCGGCGGAAACCACGCATACAATGAACTATACGTAATGATTGATAAACTTATGTTCACATTAGGCGAAATCATGCATAGGATGAAATGAAGATTCATTTGAGGAGGGTTTCTTATATGTCTGAATACAAATACAGAGAAATTATTACAAAAGCGGTCGTCGGGAAAGGTCGCAGATTTACGCAATCCACGCATACAATTACGGCGCCAAACCGTCCATCAAGCATTTTAGGCTGCTGGATTATTAACCATCGCTACGATGCGAAAAAATGTGATAAGACCGTAGAAATCCATGGGCACTATGACGTTAACGTTTGGTATTCGTACAACAACAATACAAAAACAGAAGTTGTCACAGAAACAGTATCCTATACGGATGTAGTGAAATTAAGATACCGCGACGATGACGATATTATTAGCGATGATACGGACATTATCGTTCGTGTCATTCAGCAGCCAAACTGCTTAGAATGCACCATTTCGCCAAATGGAAATAAAATTGTCGTTGATGTAGAGCGGGAGTTTGTCGCCGAAGTCATTGGCGAAACGAAAGTATGCGTGGTGATCAACCCAGAAGGCCACAGCGACGACGATGATTTCGAATATGACAACCTTGATGAAGAATTAGAAGATTTAAGCCCAGATTTATTGCTTGGCGATGAAGAGTAAAACTAGGAAGAAGATCTTCCTAGTTTTTTTTAGGTTGA
>JGI1652J44930_10000237_pt1 | contig 22141 bp, 24 predicted proteins | sample NewIslsDNAsample_FD_44930 | JGI IMG/M metagenome (IMG submission 44930)
TGTCTGTTGGACTGACCTTAAGTTAGAGGGGGGAAAAGGATGAGTAACAAAAAGGTTTCAAGACGTCAATTTCTTAACTACACTTTAACTGGTGTTGGTGGTTTCATGGCGGCAAGCATTCTGATGCCGATGATTCGCTTTGCTATTGATCCTGCTTTGCAGGCAAAAGCGGAAGGCGATTTTATACTGACTAGCCAAAAAATTGATGAATTAACAGATGTTCCGGTACGTGTGGACTTCTCTTACGAACAGGTAGATGCTTGGTACAAGTCTGAAGTATCCGAAATGGCTTGGGTTTACAAAGAAGGCGACAAAATTATAGCGCTTTCACCAGTATGTAAACACTTAGGATGTACCGTAAACTGGGAAGGCGGCGAACACAAAAACGAATACTTCTGTGCTTGTCATGGTGGACGTTATGAGAAAAACGGTAAAAACATTGCCGGTACACCGCCAACTGGACCATTAGATCAGTATGAAGTTTCTGAGAAAGATGGTTACTTAATGCTTGGGAAGAAAATACCAAACACATTAGCTTAATTAGTTAGGGGGTACAACACAAGTGCGTAAATTATATGATTGGGTCGATGAGCGTTTAGATATCACCCCAATATGGCGTGATATTGCCGACCACGAAGTGCCAGAGCACGTTAACCCTGCACACCACTTCTCGGCATTCGTTTACTGTTTCGGAGGACTGACTTTCTTCATTACAGTAATTCAGATCTTATCTGGTATGTTCTTGACAATGTACTATGTACCAGACGTTGAGAATGCTTGGAAATCAGTTTACTACTTGCAAAACGAAGTAGCATTCGGTGAGATTGTGCGCGGTATGCACCACTGGGGAGCATCATTGGTAATCGTCATGATGTTCTTACATACGCTTCGTGTGTTCTTCACAGGTTCGTACAAAAAACCTCGTGAGCTCAACTGGATCGTAGGTGTTTTAATTTTCTGCGTAATGTTAGGTCTTGGATTTACTGGATACCTACTTCCATGGGACATGAAAGCGTTGTTCGCTACGAAAGTAGGTCTTGAAATTGCCGGTTCCGTTCCATTCATCGGGGACCTAATTAAAGTATTGCTTGCTGGTGATGATACAATCATCGGTGCTCAAACATTGACGCGATTCTTTGCTATCCACGTATTCTTCTTGCCAGCGGCTTTATTTGTGTTGCTAGCAGTTCACTTTATTATGATCCGTCGTCAAGGTATTTCTGGACCACTATGATTGATATGTGGTTTCATTCGTTAGTTCAAAAGGAGGGGACAACATGCAGCGCGGAAAAGGAATGAAGTTCGTCGGCGATTCACGCGTTAAGGCTTCCAACCGAATGCCTAACAAGCCGAAAGATTATTCCGAATATCCAGGCAAAACAGAAGCCTTTTGGCCAGACTTCTTATTAAAAGAATGGATGGTTGGTGCTGTTTTCCTGATCGGTTATTTGTTATTAACGGTCGCTCATCCTTCGCCATTAGAGCGTCCAGCTGATCCAACAGATACATCTTACATTCCATTGCCAGACTGGTATTTCTTATTCTTATATCAATTGTTGAAATATTCATTTGCTTCTGGTGACTACAACGTTATCGGTGCAATCGTAATTCCAGGATTGGCAATCTTGTCATTATTGTTAATGCCATGGTTAGATAAAGGTCCTGAGCGCCGTCCATCTAAACGGCCGATTCCAACTGCAATTATGTTATTAGTTGTAGCTTCAATGTTCTATTTGACTTGGGAATCAGTTGTGAACCATGACTGGGAAGCATCCAAAGCCCAAGGTCAAATTACACCAAAAGATTTAGGTTTGGTACCTGATATTGAAATTGATGAGAACTCTGAAGGTTATAAAATCTTCCAATCTCAACAAACTTGTGTTGGATGCCACGGCGGTGATTTGACAGGCGTTGGTTCAAACCCTATGTTATTAGGTAACCAATTAACTGCTGAAGAAGTTGAAGAAGTAATCCGCAATGGTCGTGGCGGAATGCCTGGTGGACAATTCTCCGGTACTGACGAAGAATTGAAGACATTGGCAGAATTTATTGCAAGCTTGAAAGAGGAATAATATTCATTTGCTAAGGGCCGGTTTCCAAAACTGGCCCTTTTCTTTTTTGGATTTAATGGATATACATAGAATACCGAATCGTTACACATCCTATAGCGGCTTTGGTATTATAACTTATGTAAAAACTTACTTATATATACCGATGATAAGGAGTAACAGGATGAGAACCATTTTGCTGCAGTTTCTATATTTATTGCAAAACCGCACTGTCCTGACAATGTTATTTATCATAAATTTCCTGGGGACGATCTACGGTTATATTTGGTATGCGCCACAGCTTTCAAGAACGGAACCGCAATTTCTCTTATTTGTTCCGGATAGTCCGACGGCGAGCCTGTTTTTTTGTTTCGCCATTTTGGGATGGTTGTTGGGAAAAAATTTTAAACTCATGGAAGCACTTGCCCTTATTACTTTAATGAAATACGGTATATGGGCTGTAGTGATGAATATACTAACATTGGCGGAGACAGGCTCAATCGGCATTCTTGGATGGATGCTGGTCGTTTCCCATTTTATGATGGCGGTCGAAGGCATTTTATATATGGCCAATTATCGATTTACCCTTGTGCATATTGCCATTGCATCCGTATGGACTTTGCATAATGATGTTATAGATTATGTATATGGACAGATGCCGACTTACAGCAGTTTATATAAATATGCGGATCACATCGGGTACTTTACTTTCTGGTTATCGATCGCTTGTATATCCATAGCCTATTATTCTTTTAAAAAGCGCAATTATTTGAATATAGTGCAATAAATGGTTAGAATGTATAGTAGGATTGATAGAAAGGGGAATAAGGCAGCAAGATGTATCTTCTCTACTTTATAATCATTTTGTTATTGCCGATTTATGCTCAATTGAAAGTTCAACGTACTTATAAACGTTTTTCCCAAGTTCCTGCATCCAAAGGATTAACCGGTGCCCAAACCGCACGGATGATATTGGACAGCCATGGTCTTTATGATGTACGTGTAGTACCGACGCAAGGTATTTTGTCAGACCATTACAATCCAATGACGAAAACGGTCGCATTATCTGAAGGAAACTATTATAGCGACTCTTTGGCAGCCATTGCGGTGGCGGCCCATGAGTGCGGGCACGCTGTCCAGCACCAGGAAGCGTATTCCTTTTTGGTGTTGCGTTCAAAGCTGGTCCCAATTGCCAACTTTTCATCCAATATCTCCTGGATCTTTGTGATGATTGGAATCATCGCCCAAAGCGCCAATATGCTGCTGTTGGGGATTATATTGCTCGCTGCCGGCGTATTGTTCCAAGTGGTAACATTGCCGGTGGAATTTGATGCGTCGAAACGGGCGATGAATGAAGTGGTACAGTTGGGCATCATTAATAACAATGAAGAACATGGAGCAAGAAAAGTGTTAAGCGCCGCGGCTTTGACATATGTAGCGGCTGCAGCCGTAGCTGTGCTTGAGCTATTGCGGCTAATTTTGATATTTACAAATATGAGCTCGAATGAAGAGCAATNAAAAAACGAAAGATCGAGGTCAGGGTTTTGCCCGACCCGTTTTTTTTTATCTAATCCCATGGGGAAAAGAGTGCATAAGGCCAGTTGCAATAAAAATTTCAAATTTTTGTTGAATAGGCTTATAACCCTTCTTTTTCATTAATAAGATATAGCAAANTGCCGGAAGAGGGAGGGGACTGATGAATAAATATATTTTGAATTGGGCTTTGTTCGGTCTGGCCACTTTGGTTATTCTCGTAATCTTGGCAATCTATTCGATAAAATTATCTTTACATTTTATAGTTGAAGATGACAAAGATACCTATGACGGATTCAGAATTTCGGAAATCGAAAATTCAACTCCAACAGATGAAGAGGAAACCATCACCGTCGATTTTGAAGAAAACCGTTAGTTATACAAAAAGGCTGTCTAAAGCGGGTGCTTTAGGCAGCCCATGGGAAAATCAACAATGATTCCAAGGTGCATTGCTATTCTTCAATCCGGAACCCTTCTCCTGTGACGTCTTTCACATCAATGATGGAGACGAAGGCTTTGGGATCCAGTTTGCGGATAATGGATTTTAATTGGACGATTTCATTTCTGCCGACTATGCAATATAAAACATCTTTTGGCTGCTTTGTATAATATCCGTACGCATGGAACACCGTAATTCCGCGTTCCATTTTTTCAGCCACGGTTTTGGCAATCTCTTCGGGTTTTTCCGAAATAATGAAAGCCCCTTTGGCTGCATAGGCCCCTTCCTGCACCATATCAATGACCCTTGCTCCCACATAGACGGCGACCAGCGTATACATCATGGTAATGGAGCTTAAATATGTTAGCCACGAAACAAGCAATACCAATGAATCGAACAAAAACATGGTCTTACCCATGCTCCAGCCGACATATTTGTTGGCCAGACGGGCAATGATGTCGACTCCNCCAGTTGTTCCTCCGCACCGGAAAATAATGCCCAAACCGGCACCGACAAAGACACCGGCAAATAATGAAGCAAGCAGCAAATCGTTTTTTAGATCCAAAGAAAATTGATAAATCTGGAAAAGTTTCAAAAATAAAGACACGCTTAAGATGCCGAAAATTGAATATAAAAACTCTTTACGTCCGAGCAATTTCCAACCTAAAATAAATATTGGAATGTTTAATACAATATTTGTAATGGCTGGATCAACATTGAATGTAAAGTATAAAATTAAAGATATTCCGCTGAATCCGCCTTCCCCCAATTTATTGAGCATATTAAAATGGACGAAGCCGAAGCTGTAAATGGCTGTTCCAATAAGGATTCCAATAATTTCTTGAATCTTAATATCCTTCAAAGTATAACCTCCTTAGTACGAGAGCGATATGTATGATTGCATGATTATTATGTTTTATTTTTCTACTTTTGACAACTAGTGGCCTTTTCATTACGATGGAAAAAAGAGAAAATTTTATTGTTTTTGGCTTTTAGCTTCCGCAACTATGCGGCTATCATCGTCTTTTTAACATGGTTCCAAGAATTGCTGGAGTCATTGCAAACCGTGAAATGAACATAGATCAATACGAAAGGACGAATCACAATGTCATTAAGAGTAGCAATTGCAGGATGCAGAGGAAAAATGGGGAAAGAGGCGGTAAAAACCGTAGTCGGCCAGGAAGGAATGGAACTGGTTGCCGCATTGGATTACAAACATGTAGGCGAGAGCCTTGCAGAGCTTGAGATGTTTCCGCCGGATTTGAATGTTCCAATTTATTTGGATTTAAACCAGTTGATTGAAGAAACAAAACCGGATGTATTAATCGACTTAACAAGCCCCCATGCGGTATATGAGCATGTAAAGGTTTCGCTGTTGAACCACGTACGTCCGGTAGTCGGAACAACCGGATTTACCGATGAACAATTGGAAGAACTGACTGAACTCGCGCGGGAACAAAAAACCGGCTGCATCATCGCGCCGAATTTTGCCATTGGTGCAGTATTAATGATGAAATTTGCAAAAGAAGCGGCAAAATATTTGCCAAACGTAGAAATTATCGAACTTCATCACGATCAAAAATTAGATGCCCCTTCAGGCACAGCGAAGAAAACGGCGCAAATGATTTCGGAAGTTCGGGAGCAGCATAAACAGGGGCATCCATTGGAAAAGGAAACGATGGACGGCGCAAGAGGGGCCGAATTTGAAGGAATGCGCATCCACTCGGTCCGCCTTCCGGGATTGGTGGCTCACCAGGAAGTGATTTTTGGAGGAAAAGGCCAGTTGTTGACAATTCGCCACGATTCTTTTAACCGGGAATGTTTTATGGATGGCATTGTATATTGCGTGAAGAAAGTAATGGAATTGGAAGAATTGGTGTATGGAATGGAAAATATTTTATAAAGAATGGATGAAGGAAAATGAAAATAGCACTAATTGCCCACGATAGCAAAAAAGACAGTCTTGTTGAGTTTGCCATTGCCTATAAAGAAATATTGTCCCAGCATGAATTGTATGCGACAGGGACAACAGGCCGCCGCATTATTGAAGAGGCAGGGCTTAAGGTGAAATGTTTCCGTTCCGGTCCCCTTGGGGGAGATCAGCAAATCGGGGCGATGGTTGCCAATAATGATATGGATATGGTGTTTTTCTTCCGCGATCCTTTAACAGCCCAGCCTCACGAACCTGATTGTACAGCCTTGATCCGATTATGCGACCTTTACAATGTTCCACTTGCAACCAATATGGGAACTGCAGAGATATTGCTGAAAGGATTGCAGGAAGGATTTGTGGATTGGAGATTAATCCAGGAAAGGAAATTTAATGAATAATTTCCCTGTTTCTCTCGTATCATTTGTTGGATGGTGCTGTGTTTAGTCTTTTCATTGCGGTGGTATAAGTTATTGCGTATAAATTAGAATGAAAGGACGTGTGTCGGTGAGAAAATTAAAGATTGGAATAACATGTTACCCTACGGTAGGTGGCTCGGGAGTATTGGCGACAGAGCTTGGGAAGAAGCTTGCAGAACGTGGCCATGAAATCCACTTTATCACTTCCAGCGTGCCTTTCCGTTTAAGGAAAATTTATCCGAATGTATTTTTCCATGAAGTGGAAGTCAATAATTATTCCGTTTTCCAATATCCTCCATATGATATTGCGCTGGCAAGCAAAATGGCGGATGTCATCATAGATCAGAAACTGGATGTTTTGCATGTCCACTATGCGATTCCGCATGCGGTATGCGCCGTGCTGGCACGGGATATGTGCGGAGAAAATATCGGAATCGTGACAACCCTTCATGGTACAGATATTTCAGTATTAGGCCAAGATTCAACACTCTCCCAGGCCATCAAATACGGCATTGAAAAATCCGACATAGTCACAGCAGTATCCAACGCATTGAAAGAACAAACTTATGAAATAATCGCGCCAAATAAAGAAATCGAAACCATCTATAATTTTGTCGACGAATCGGTTTTTAGACCGATGGAAGAAGCGACGGAGTTGAAAAAGCAATATGGCATCAGGGAAGATGAGAAGGTCATCATTCATTGCTCAAATTTCCGGAAAATCAAGAACTTGCCTGACATCGTTGAAACGTTCTTCCTGATTCGCAATCAAATTCCTGCGAAATTGTTGCTGGTCGGCGACGGACCGGAACACCATCGGGTCATGATGCAGGCAAAAGAGTCGCCATATAAGGACGATATCTTGTTCCTAGGAAAGCAGGAAAATGTGGAAGAACTATTTTCTATTAGCGATTTAAAATTATTGTTATCGGAAAAAGAATCTTTTGGATTGGTGCTCTTGGAAGCGATGGCATGCGGCGTTCCGGGCATCGGAACAAATGTCGGAGGAATACCTGAGGTAATCGACCACGGCGTCAACGGGTATATTGTTGAACTAGGAGATGTTTATCAGGCGGCTGAGTATGCCGTTGACCTATTGACGGATGAAAATAAACTTGCCGAATTCAAGAAGAATGCGATTCAAACGGTTCAAACGAAATTCAAAGCGGAACCGATTATTGACCAATATGAACAATTATATTACCGATTGGCGGCATTGAGGGTATGAAGATATGAAACAAAGAAATGATTGGGAAGCAGCATTACGGGTTATTGAGAAAATAGAAAACGCCGGATATGAGGCGGTCATTGTCGGAGGAGCGGTCCGTGATTATTTGCTGCAAAGAAAGATCAATGATGTTGATGTGGCCACGAGCGCTCTTCCAAATGAAGTAAAAAAAATTTTTTCCCATACCATTGATGTCGGAATCGAGCATGGAACGGTCGTTGTCCTGGACGAGGGAAGCCCGATCGAAGTGACAACTTATCGCACAGAGGGTACATATACCGATTACCGAAGACCGGATGAAGTAACTTTTGTGCGAGATTTGCCGAAAGATCTGGAGCGGCGCGATTTCACCATTAATGCAATGGCTTTTACAAAGGATGGAAACATCGTTGATTTATATGGGGGAAAAGAAGATTTAAAAAATGGCATTATTCGTGCAGTGGGAGACCCCAATGCAAGATTCCGGGAAGATGCATTAAGAATGCTCAGGGCCGTTCGTTTTGCAGCACAATTAGGATTTACAATTGAAGAAAAAACGATGAAAGCCATCCAGGAAGATAGCGATCTGATTGAATTTATCGCCCGGGAACGGATACGCATGGAGCTATCGAAAATATGGGTGGCGGATTATGTTTTTCTTGGAATAGAAGCCCTTGTTGAAAGCAATCTGGCCTCATACCTCCCCGGCAATTTCGCAAAACATCTGGAATCTTGGAGACATTTCCGTACAAAGAAACCGGAAGTGGGGTGGGCGTATCTTTGCCTGCTCAACCGTTCTGATATGGAAGACCTGTTCGAGTTCTACCGCTATTCAAATAAAGAGAAAAGCTTTGCGAAAAAAGTCATTCACGCCTATGACCGTCTTTTGGAACGATGGGATGAATATGATTATTTTTCAAACGATTTAAACACATTGGAAACAGCTTATGATTTTGCCCACTGGCTGGGGAAAAAGGTTCCTTTTTCCAAAGAACATATTGGAAAAGTTAAAGAACATCTCCCTATTCAATCGATGGATGATTTTGCATTAAACGGGAACCTGCTCATTCAATGGTCCGGAAAAAGAGGAGGACCTTGGGTGAAAGAGGCATTGAACAAGGCATTACATGCAGTGTTGACAGGACAGGTAAAAAATGATGAAGAACAGTTAAAGGAATGGTTCTACAATGAGTTTGTCAATGAAAGATAAAATTATACAACGCTTTCTTTTAGCAAGAGGGGAACCCATTTCAGGTCAACAGCTCGCAGATGAATTAGGCATTTCCCGNACTGCAATTTGGAAACATTTGCAAACCCTTCAAGATGAGGGGTATGAATTCATTACAATCAAGAAAAAAGGTTACCGGTTGGTTTCCGTTCCTGACCGGGTAGATGCTGCGAGAATTTCATCCTATTTAAATACGAAACGGTTTGGCCATACCATCCATTATTTTGAAGAAGTGGATTCAACCCAATCGATAGCGCAACAGCTGGCAAGAGATGGGGCGAAAGATGGCACGATCGTGATCGCCGAAGAACAAACAGGCGGTAAAGGAAGAATGCAAAGGCCATGGTATTCGGCAAAGGGGAAGGGGATTTGGATGACGGTAATTATTCGTCCAAATATTCTTCCCCACCAGGCTCCCCAGTTGACGCTGGTTGCGGCTGTCAGTCTGGTGTCGGCCATGAAAACTTTATATAAAAACTTTATTCCGGAAATTAAATGGCCGAATGACATTTTAATTAACGGAAAAAAATGTGCGGGCATTTTGACGGAAATGCTTGCGGAAATGGACCGGGTCGATGGTCTGCTCATCGGAATCGGAATCAATGCAAATCATGAATTGGATGATTTTCCGGAAGACATTCAATCAATAGCCACATCCATTGCAATAGAAGAGAAGCAAAAAGTGGACCGTGCCCAGCTGGTGGCCGAGATTTTAAAATATTTGGAGCATTATACTGATGAATACGTCGCAAATGGATTTGCGGCCATTAAGCGATTATGGGTGGAACATTCATGCACCATCGGTAAACGCATAAAAGCGACAACGATCCGGGAAACGGTTGAAGGAGAAGCCATTGGAATTACGGATGAAGGGGTTCTCGAAATCCTGTTGGATGACGGCCAGATAAAGAAAGTATATTCTGCCGACATTGAAATTCAAAATTAATGGATGTTTTGGACATACTTCCTGTCTTTCCCATATATAAAGCGCTTTACAAACTTGTCAATTTTCTGTATCTTTTTAATGAAGTTGCTTATATTTCTTGGACAGTATCCTTGTGAACTGTACCGAAAGCAGCTTAATCAATCGGGAATCTGCCTTGATCGGTAAAGACAGGGACGGAAGAAAACAGGTTCGAAACATCCGAACATACACTATCCTTCTGTCCATTTTTGGAAGAAGGATATTTTTGTTTTCTTCCTCCGAAATTTCGAAGGAGGAAAAATCATGAAAACGACAAGCGATTTTCTAAAAATGAAAGCGGCCGGAGAAAAAATCGTCATGATTACCGCATACGACTACCCCGCTGCAAAATATGCGGAAGCAGCGGGAGTCGATATGATTCTCGTTGGCGATTCTTTAGGTATGGTCGTGTTGGGTTATGATTCGACGGTGCAGGTTACAGTGGACGATATGATTCACCATGCCAAAGCGGTCCGCCGTGGCGCAAAAGATACGTTTGTCGTCGTGGATATGCCTTTTGGTTCGTACCACGGAGACCCCAATGAAGCGTTGAAAACGGGTGTCCGGATGATTCAGGAATCAGGAGCGGATGCGTTGAAAGTGGAAGGTGCCGGCGAAGTTTTATATGTAATAAAAAAATTGGTCCACGCAGGCATTCCGGTAGTTGCCCATTTAGGATTGACGCCTCAATCGGTCGGAGTACTCGGGGGATATAAAGTGCAAGGAAAGACGGCGGAACAGGCGAACCAGCTTATTGAAGATGCTTTACGATGCCAGGAAGCGGGAGCCATGGCGGTCGTTTTGGAATGCATTCCGCATCAATTGACCGAAATCGTTTCCCAAAAATTGGAGATTCCGACCATCGGCATTGGTGCGGGGCCTGAAGCGGATGGACAAGTACTTGTATTTCATGATTTGTTGAGATACGGAAACCATNACATTCCTAAATTTGCAAAAGAATTTGCAAATGTCGGGGCACAAATTCAGAAGGGAATAGAAGGTTATAAAAAAGCGGTGAAAGAAGGTTCATTCCCTGCTCCAGAACATTGTTTCAATATGAAAGAAGAAGAATTATTCTCGATTTATGGAGGCAAGTAACGGATGGAAGTCGTGAAAACAATCGCCGAACTAAAAGATATTGTAAGAAAGGTGAAATCGGAAGGGAAGACGATCGGGCTCGTTCCGACGATGGGATATCTTCATGAGGGGCATATGGCTTTGGCAAAAGCGGCAAGAGAGGAAAACGACTTTGTCATCATGAGCATCTTTGTCAATCCGACACAATTTGGACCGAATGAAGACTATGAATCTTATCCAAGAGATTTGGAACGGGACAAAAAAATTGCGGAATCAGTAGGAGTGGATGTTGTGTTTGCGCCGTCTGTCGAAGAAATGTATCCGACAGATGGAGGCATTCGGATCCATGCTGGCCGCCAAGCGACGATTCTCTGCGGTGCATCAAGACCGGGTCATTTTGACGGGGTTTTGCAGGTGGTGACAAAACTTTTCCATATTGCAGAACCGACAAGAGCGTATTTTGGCCAGAAGGATGCACAGCAGGTGGCCATTGTAACGACCCTTGTGCGCGATTATAATTTCCCGTTGGAAATCCGGACTGTGCCAATCGTCCGGGAAGAGGACGGCCTTGCAAAATCTTCGNGGAACGTTTATTTATCCGAACAGGAACGAAAAGAAGCGCCGGCGATTTACCAGGCGTTGAAACTGGCAAAAGAAGAATTTTTAAATTCGAAGGACGCAGAGAAAGCGGTTCAGAAGGCAAAAGATTATATTTTATCAAATACTGCGAGCGGCCGGATTGATTATGTGGAATTGTTGTCCTATCCTGATTTGAAACCCATTGACGAAAAAACGGACCAATTTTTGCTTGCGGCTGCGGTTTACATCGGTAAAACTCGTCTGATTGATAACATCATCTTTTCAAAATAGGGGGAAATGAAAATGTACAGAGAAATGATGAACGCGAAAATCCATAGAGCCCAAGTAACGGAAGCGAATTTAAATTATGTCGGATCCATTACAATCGATTCGGATATACTGGATGCGGTCGGCATGCTTCCAAACGAAAAAGTGCAAGTGGTAAATAACAATAACGGTGCCCGCTTCGAAACATACATCATTCCCGGCGAGCGCGGCAGCGGAGTGATTTGCGTCAATGGCGCGGCTGCCCGTCTTGTACAGGAAGGGGATATTGTCATTATCATTTCCTACGCTTATGTGGAGCAGGAAAAACTTGCCGAACATAAGCCGACTGTCGCGATAATGGGCGAAGGAAATACAATCAAAGAAATCATCCACTACGAACCGGAAGCAACAGTGCTTTAATATATTTGACAAGCTGAATATTCAACAAAGGGCAAATTGGACATGTTTAGAATTCCAATTTGCTTTTTTTATGGCAGAAGACTCGGCAAATCTTCCGGCATCAAGCATATAGGAGAAGCGGCAGAATCAGTATTCCGGAAATCATTCATTTTTTACGGTCGGCGAAAAGATCTGTTCCAAATTTGTTTGAAGACAAAGAAAAGATTTCAATGTTTGATAGCAAAAGGAGAGTGTAAATGAAACACATGACCAGTCTCCCAATCTATGTTAAAATTCGCTTGTAGCTTATAACTATTGATATAGTGAGTTGAGAAAGAAATGGAACATCAAAAATATGTCATTGTCGATCTGGAAACAACCGGCCATTCCCCAAAAGAAGGGGACCGGATCATTCAAATTTCAATGGTCACCATGAAAAATTGGGAAGTGGAAGATACCTTCACCACCTTTGTACATCCGGGAAGATCCATTCCGGTTTTTATACAGGATTTAACCAATATTTCAGATCAGGATATTCAAGACGCCTTGCCATTTGAACATTATTCGGAACAAATATATAGCATCTTGCAGGACGCCATTTTTGTTGCCCATAATGTGGATTTTGATCTATCTTTTCTGCAGGCGGAATTTGAAAGGGCAGGATTGCCGGAATGGAGAGGAAAGAAAATTGATACGGTGGAGCTTTCAAAAATTCTTTTTCCAATGGCCATCGGTTATAAATTGGCAGATCTTGCAAGCGATTTAAATATTCCGCTGGTACATGCCCATCGCGCGGATGATGATGCGATGGCGACGGCCTTATTATTAAAAAAATGCTGGAAAGAAATCCTGGCTTTGCCGGTTCAGACCATTGAACAGCTGCATAAATACTCATTTAAATTAAAATCAAATATTTCCCATTTATTTTTTCAGGCATTGCAAATCAAGAGAAAAAATCTCGGAGAAGAAAGTTTTATTGTTTATCATCAATTTGCGTTCAAAAAGGATTTGCCGATTTCCCTTCAGCATGGACCAATCCGGTCTTTCCCAAACACCGATGAAGAAAAAATGGAGCTTCTGTCAAAACAATTTCCCAATTTTGAAAAACGGCCCTGCCAATTTCAAATGATGGATGCCATTTGGGAAACATTGCAGAGGAAAAGTGAAATCATGATTGAAGCATCCACAGGGGTTGGAAAAACGTTAGGGTATTTGCTGCCTTCCTTCATTTATGCCAAACAGCAGGGAAAGAAAATCTGCATTAGTACGTACACTTCTTTTCTGCTTGAACAGATATTATATAAGGAAATTCCGAAAATCGAACAGGTTTTGGGAACGAAAATCCGGGTCGCCTTGTTAAAGGGCATGCAAAATTATATCGATATCGAATTATTTGAACAGCTATTGAAACAAGAAGAACATACGTATGATGAAACATTGACGATCCTGCAAATACTTGTCTGGCTTTCAAAGACGGATACAGGGGATTTAAGCGAATTAAATCTTTCCGGGGGCGGACAGCTTTTCATTGATAAAATCCGTAAAAAACGCCGCAACAACAATCCTTTTGATTTTTATGAAAGAGCGATTGAGAAGAGCAAGAAGGCAGATATTATTGTAACGAATCATGCCATGTTGTTATCGGATTTGGAGCGGCTTGAGCCGGTTTTTCATTCCATCGAGGGATGGATTATAGATGAAGCCCATCAGTTTGTACAGGCCGCCATCAACCGCAATCAAGTAGTGTTCTCATACGCCCGATGGAAATATCAATTGGGACAAATGGGAATCACTTCTGATAATGGTTTATTCAAATCCATTCAAAAAGCAGCATTGAAAAGCGAAAGAATCTCAAAACGTCAATTTGGCAGATTNGAAAAATGTTATTTGACCTTTTTGGATTGTTTCGACAGGGCGATGCAAACGCTCATTGTTGCCATACAAGTTCAAAAACGTCCTCAATTGGATTATAAACAAACGGCATTTTTAAAAGATTTGTCTTTGGACCGGAACGCAATGAAAGAAGTATCAAGCGCCCTTCAAAATTGGATTGATTTGGCGGAAGAATTATCCGACCGTTTTCTTGAGGCAAAAGAGTTATCGGCGGAAAATAAAATGTTATTGGAACGTTGGGATTATTGGATTNGGGAATGGAAGGTCAAGCTGGCTGAATGGGACTCCATCTTTTTTGAAGCAAATGATCATTATAGCATTTGGATTGAATTGGACAGGCGGCACATCCCGGGAAGCATCCGCATTTACAAAAAACCTCTGGAAATTACGGAAGCCATTGATCGATTGTTTCAATTATTCAGGCAAAAAGCGGGAATCATCTGGACTTCCGGTACACTTACCATCCCGGGCAACGAACGCTTTGTCGCAAAACAATTGGGGATTGGAAATCATGTCCCTGTTTTGAAGCTGGAAGCGCCACAAAATTATTATTCGGGCGCAAAAGTTTATATCGCTACGGATATGCCGGATATTCAAGCAGTGCCACAGGCGGAATACATTGAAGCGGTGGCGGGGGCTGTTTCCCTCATTGTTCAATCTACCGGAGGCCGTTGTTTTGTTTTATTTAATTCCCAGGATATGTTAAAGAGAACGGCCGAGCTGATCGAAGAAGCCGATTTATTAAATGATTATCTGTTGTTTGCACAAGGGGTTACAAGCGGCAGCAGAATGAAGCTATTAAAAGCTTTCAAAAAGTTTCAACGTTCCGTGTTGTTTGGTACGAACAGCTTTTGGGAAGGCGTTGATGTGCCCGGGGAGGATCTGAATACGGTGATCATCGTAAGGCTTCCTTTTTCTTCCCCGGATGAACCGATTTTCAAGGCAAAAGCGGATAAGTTAAAAGAGAAGGGAAAAAATGCCTTTACGGATTTATCTTTGCCGGAAGCCGTTTTGCGTTTCAAACAAGGATTCGGACGGCTCATCCGTTCATCAAAGGATCACGGAGCCCTGATTGTGCTGGATCGGCGAATTGAAACGAAATCATACGGCAAAGAATTCATTCAAGCGCTTCCGGACATCAAAATAGAAAAACTTCCTTTGCTGGATATGGTGAAAGATTTGCAACACTGGTATAATAACTAAGGTGAGGAAGAGAAGCAGATAAACAACGAAAAAATTATAAAGAACAAGGTGTTCAAATGAAAAATTGGATTATTTTTATTACAAGTTTTGTGTTAATATTAACAATTGGAATATCTGTTTTAGTCCTCTGGAAAGCCTCAAGCCCATTCAAATCCATCGAAAAAGAGGCAACGGAATTGGCCATATCATCCAACATCATTCAAAAAGCCTCCGAAGCTTATGTCTATAATGGCAATAAGCCGTATGTCACCGTTTTCGGGGTAGACGAAAAGGGGGATAAATTGGCCGTCTTTGTGCCGATTACGCTGGATGAGAAAGCAATCCAATACGTANGTTTGGAAGACGGCATTTCGGAAAAAGAGGCTTTAGCTGAATTGGATCAGAAAGATGTTAAAGAAGTGCTTCATACGAAATTGGGCTACGAGGAACCGGGCGCCGTTTGGGAGATTGCTTATATTAATCACTCTGACAAACTCAACTATGTCTATGTTTTATTTGAAGATGGACAATGGTGGAAACGCATTTTGAATTTATAGAGGAGTAGATCATAAATGAAAGAATTTTTATCCAATCGTGTAAAAACTTTAAAACCTTCTTCAACTTTGGCCATTACTGCAAAAGCAAAAGAAATGAAAGCGCAGGGCATTGATGTGATAGGACTTGGAGCCGGCGAACCCGATTTTAACACTCCGCAAAACATCATTAATGCCGCAATCGACTCAATGCAAAAAGGATATACAAAATATACCCCTTCCGGAGGGCTTCCGGCTTTAAAAGATGCGATTATTGAAAAATTTAAACGCGACAACCAATTGGAATATAAGCAAAATGAAGTCATTGTCGGCGTAGGTGCAAAACATGTTCTTTACACATTGTTCCAAGTCATTTTAAATGACGGGGATGAAGTCATTATCCCGACACCGTATTGGGTATCCTATCCTGAACAAGTAAAATTGGCCGGCGGTGTTCCGGTATTTGTAGAAACAACAAGTGAACAAAACTATAAAATGACTGCGGAACAGTTGAGAAATGCGATTACGGATAANACGAAAGCGGTGATTATCAATTCCCCTAGCAATCCGACGGGAATGATTTACCACCGCGAAGAATTGGAAGAAATTGCGAAAGTTGCGTTGGAGCACAACATCCTGATCGTATCGGATGAAATTTACGAAAAGCTCGTATACAATGGGGCCGAGCATTTCTCCATTGCCCAAATTTCAGAAGAAGTAAAATCGAAAACCATCGTGATTAACGGTGTTTCAAAATCCCATTCGATGACCGGCTGGAGAATCGGATATGCAGCGGGTGATGCAGATATCATTAAAGCCATGACAGATTTGGCTTCCCATTCTACGTCCAATCCGACAACCGCTTCCCAATATGCGGCGATTGAGGCTTATAACGGGCCGCAGGATTCAGTGGAAGAAATGAGAAAAGCTTTTGAATCCCGCCTGGAAACGATTTATCCAAAATTGAGTNCAATTCCCGGCTTTAAAGTGGTAAAACCTCAAGGCGCCTTTTATTTATTGCCTGATGTAGGAGAGGCTGCGGCAAAAACCGGGTTTGCAACTGTCGATGAATTTGCCGGTGCTTTATTGACAGAAGCCAATGTAGCGGTGATTCCGGGTTCCGGTTTTGGCGCCCCGTCAACCATCCGCATCAGTTACGCCACATCTTTGGATTTATTGGAAGAAGCGGTGCGCCGCATCGAAAAATTTGTTAAAGATCACTGGAAAAATTAATAGTGCTTCATTTGTCAGCGTCCGTCATTGCGGGCGCTTACTTTCTAATGAAAGGAGTCAAGGAGATGAAGGATCAGCATAGCCGGCTCCGCATGTGGATCGAACAAAAGCTTGTGAACATTCCTGAACTTTTTTTTCGGCACTATAAACAACTGGGAATTGCCGATGATGAAGCCATGCTTTTATTACACCTGATGGCTTTTCATTCGGAAAATATCGATTTTCCGACTCCCGGCGCTTTGGCCGAAAGAATGCATTTAACGGAAAGGGAAATCACTGAGAAGCTGCAGCGGCTTCTGCAAAAGGGGGTTATTGAAATTACGCAAGGTATAGATGCGAACGGCAAAATCTTCGAAAAATATTCGATGTTTCCATTATGGGAGAGAATGCTGGATTTCATCGGCAAGCGATCGATGGATCAGGAAGAACAACAAAGAAAAAATGAAGAAGGGGAAATCTTCACCCTTTTTGAACAAGAATTTGGACGATTGCTTTCCCCGATTGAAATCGAAACCATTTCTTCTTGGCTTGACCAGGACCATCATTCTCCAAAAATCATACGGGAAGCATTAAAGGAAGCGGTTTTGGCCGGAAAGTTATCGTTCCGCTACATCGACCGTATTTTGTTTGAATGGAAAAAGAAAAATATCCGGACAATCCAGCAAGTGGAAAAACAGCGGGAACAATTCGCCAAACATCATAACCCTTCCGCTCTTCCGAAGCAAAATGCGACGGAGACACGCAAAAAAGTGCCATTTTATAATTGGTTAGAAGAAAGAGAGTAGGGGAGATCAAATGTTGACAAAAAAGCAATGGGAACATTGTTTGGAAGTCATAGACCAAATGTTCCCGGATGCCCACTGTGAGCTTGTACATAGCAATCCTTTTGAGTTATTAATTGCGACGCTTCTGTCTGCCCAATGCACCGATCAACTCGTAAACAAAGTGACAAAAGATTTGTTTCAAAAATATAAAACCCCTGAAGACTATTTGGCGGTGCCTTTGGAAGAATTGCAGCAAGATATCCGATCGATTGGGCTTTACCGCAATAAAGCCAAAAACATACAGAAATTGTGCGAAAAGCTCATAACTGATTTTAATGGAGAAGTTCCTCAAACGAGGGAAGAATTGACTTCGCTTCCTGGAGTGGGAAGGAAAACGGCGAATGTCGTCATGTCCGTGGCATTCGGAATTCCGGCTCTTGCGGTCGATACCCATGTGGAAAGAGTGACAAAACGGCTTGGCTTATGCCGATGGAAAGACAGCGTGCTCGAAGTGGAAGAAACGCTGATGAAAAAAACACCGAAGGAAAGATGGTCAAAAACCCATCATCAATTGATCTTTTTTGGCAGATATCACTGCAAGGCGCAAAATCCGCAATGCCATCAATGTCCGCTTCTGGAATTGTGCAGGGAAGGGCAAAAGCGGCTGAAAAAAGGATTGGTCAAACAATGATTCGGGTACGGAAAGAGGCCATTCAGAAGGAAAAAATAGAGCCTTATTTTGAAAAATGGGACTGTTTATCAAAAGAGATCCATGCAGCACATGACGAGCGCAATGGCAAAAAAGCGAAAGCTTTAATGGAGCAGGGAATCGCACTATTTGAAGAGCTGATGGTAAAAACTGCTGATACGGAAGAGAAAGAACTGATGGTAAATGAGAAATATGAAGGAATGCCGCTGAACGGGATGGACCGGCTTCTATTCATTAAAGCAAGACCCGGCCAATACGCTTGCTTCGTACAGTTGGATGAACTGTTTAAAGAAGCGAAAAAACGGTTCGCGAGGTTAAGGGTACAAAAATAAAAATATATATTGTTGTTCGGCCCATTTCGGATTGGAAGCTTTTTGATTTTGCAGAATGCTATTTAATAAAGGTAATAAGAAAAATGCAAAAAGAAAAGGCAAGTGGAACATTTCCACTTGCCTTTTCTTTATGAACTTTCTGAAGTGGTAGGCGGAGCCGGTTCGGTAGGTGGGTTTGAGCCGTTATTATCGGAGTTTTCATTGCCTGTACCCGGATTTTGGTTATTTCCGTTATTGTTTCCATTATNATTTCCATTATTATTTCCGTTATTGTTTCCATTATTTTGGCCGTTTTGATTTCCTTGATTTCCGCTATTGTTATTCGGCGGAGTTGGTTCTTCGGTTTCATCCGGCTTTTGGACATCCGGTTCCTCAATTTCACCGCCGATCGTAATGGAGACAGAAGCAGGTTTACTGCGGGTTTCTCCCACTATTGCAACCACGGTGAATGTATACGTTTTTCCATCTTCAATACCGGTAATCGTCGCTTGTTTGTTGGCGGTTGTAGTGACAACCTTTGCCTGGCCGCCATCGGATTTCATGGACACTTCGAATTGGACGTCCGAATCTTTATATTCTTCCGGTACGTTGAAATCCCATGTCAAATCCACCATGCCAGGGGCTGTATTGACCGCCTTCAAATTAAATGGCGCTTCAAGCTCTTTATATTTATCGGACACTTCTTTCGGTTCTGTTCCCCGCACAAACAACTCTGTTCTCCGTTTGTCAGCAGGAGTATTTTTGCTTGCCAATTTCAACGGTTCAGTGCCGACTTCAATCGTCGCTTCCACAACGGAATTTGGTTTTACGAACCGTTTCGTTTCTTTGCCTTGGGAAATTTGCCCCATGATTTTACTGAACAGCACTTGCGGCAGACGCCGTTCATCCCAGGTTGTAATCGGATCTTTCCGTTTTTCGTAACCGCTCCAAATGGCAATGGAATAATTCGTCGTATAACCGACAAACCAGGAATCCGGCACGGCCGTATTTGGCAAATTATATCGCCGAAATTCTTCGGCGCTATAGTTTGTGGTACCCGTTTTACCTGCGACATCCAGTCCTGGCACCCTGGCGGCCGTACCCGTTGCGTTTGGTTTGGAACCAACGACATCCCTGAGCATGTCGGTAATCATGTAGGCTGTATAGTCGTTCATGGCTACAACCGGTTCCGGTTTGTTTGTAATTTTGGAACCGTCCCGGAAAACAATCTCTTTAATAGTGTGCGGTTTGTTATAGACACCGTTGTTTCCGAATGCCGCATATGCACTGGCAAGCTGAATCGGAGATAATTCGATCGCACCGCCGCCAATAGCGTCCGATTCATAAATTTCTTTATTTTTAATGCCTAATTTTGATACAAATTCGCGCGCCCGATCCAATCCGACTTCTTGCAATGTTTTGACAGCCGGAATATTGCGGGAAGCATAAAGGGCTTCGCGTACGGTAATCGGGCCAAAATATTTTCCGTCCCAGTTTCCTAGACTTTTTCCATCGGAGTACGTATGCGGTTCATCCACAATCGTTTTTCCGGTGGACCATTTGAAATATTCAATTGCCGGACCATAGGCGATCAGCGGTTTCATCGTTGAACCAGGAGGTCTTTTCGAGTCATCGGCAAAGTTATATGCTCTTTGGCTTCCGTAATTCCGGCCTCCGCCGACGGCTCTTAAAGCGCCTGTTTTTGTGTCAACGACCGCGATACCGGATTGAATCGTTTGGGTAGGGAAGTTATTGGCGTTATTCAAGGCGTTTTCAACGACAGTTTGCGCTTTTGGATCCAGTGTCGTATATACTTTTATCCCCTCGGATAACAAACTTGGATCTCTTTCTTCGATTTCATTCAATACAACATCCAAAAAGGCATCGTATTTTGTGCCGGCCAGTTGTTTTCTCTGTTCTTCCGGAAGAAGCCGTGAAGTTACATCGATTTTTTTCGCTTCTTCCGCTTCGGCTTCAGTGATTTTTCCGTGCTGAACCATCAGATTTAATACGATGTCGCGGCGTTTTTGAGCCTGCTCCGGATTTTTAAACGGATTATAATTGTTTGGACTTTGCGGCATTCCCGCCAAAAGGGCAATTTCATCCAACTCCAATTCATCCAGGTCTTTTCCGAAGAAATACTCGGCTCCAGTAGCAAAACCGTAGACATTGCCGGATATCAACACTTTATTGAAATACATTTCAAAAATTTCTTCTTTGCTGTACAAACGTTCCAACTGTAAAGCTAACCAGGCTTCTTGTGCTTTCCGTTTTAATGTTTTCTCATTGCTCAGAAAAGAATTTTTTACTACTTGTTGGGTAATCGTACTTGCCCCTTGGGCCCCGAAGCCGCCTGTAACGTTAGCGATGACGGCTTTCACAAGGCGGAAGACGTCGATGCCGAAATGATCAAAAAATCTTGCGTCTTCCGTTGCAAGGATGGCGTCGATCATTTGTTGCGGTATATCTTCATATTCCACATATTTCCGGTTTTCAGCACCGAAAGTGGCAAACAGTTCCCCATTCATGTCGTAAAATTCAGCAGAAATCGGATCTTTCAATAAATCTTCATTCAGTTCAGGAGCAGAACTTGCATAATAAACGAACAGCCCCGCTCCGGAAACCACACCTGCCAGAAAAAGAGCCAGGATGGTGATAAGCCCCCATTTCAACCATTTTTTCATCGGTTTTTTCTGTTTCTTTTGTTGGGATTCCCGTATTTTTCTCAACTCTGTTCGAGAACGTCGTTTTTCGCTCAATGTGATCTCCTCGCTTTATTAAAACTATCAGTTTTCGCCGGAAATTAATTTTTTAATAGCGCTTATATAATCAATTCTAGGATTATATCCCGGTATAATTTCGTAGCTTTTGCTTTCAAAGGTTCCCAGAGGGATCGATTTTCTTCCCCCTTTTTTCATATTGCTCCACGCTTCGTATAAAACTGAAAAAGGAAGCAAAAAATACCGATTAAGTTTCGAAAATCTTACAATCGTAAATGCAATTCCTTGCTGATTGACGACATTTTTCATATGGGTGATTTGATGTTCATGGACGTTTTTTAACGGAAAAGATGTTGTACTTTCGGTTTCCTTTGCCTCGAAATCGATATAGTAACCGTTCCAAACACCATTATAATCCGTTGTTGATGGAGTGCGGAAATACGCTTCCCGAATGACTGCCGCACTTCTTTTCGGGTACTCTACTTTGACGATTTGGATTGGAACAGGTTTCTTATGAATGATGGCAATCTGCCTGCTTAAATAGTATGCATTTGTCTCATTGATTTCATCTTCAAGGGTTTTCCCGCGATTTCCAAAGGAGAAATCTTTACTTTTTTTATTCATCGTATTCTTGGAAGTTATATTTTTCGGATTATAAGGTTTTCCGTTTGGATATTTCAGCACCGCAAATCACCCTCTAAAAAAA
>JGI1652J44930_10000238_pt1 | contig 22136 bp, 16 predicted proteins | sample NewIslsDNAsample_FD_44930 | JGI IMG/M metagenome (IMG submission 44930)
TTTTCGTTTTTTCGGCATGACGAATATTGTCTCCATCTGCCTTATTGACAACTATCGCATCCACTAGCTCCATAATTCCTCGTTTCATTCCTTGAAGTTCATCTCCGGCTCCTGTAATAGCCAATAATAAGAAAAAGTCGACCATTCCACGCACATTTGCTTCGCTTTGTCCGACACCAACCGTTTCAACAATAATCACATCAAAGCCAAATGCTTCACATAAAGCTATCGTTTCTCGCGTTTTTCGATGAACCCCACCTAATGTACCTTCAGATGGAGATGGGCGGATAAAAGCATTTTTTTCTTTAACCAATTGTTCCATTCTCGTTTTATCTCCGAGAATACTCCCCCCGTTAACAGATGAAGTTGGATCAATCGCTAATACAGCAACTTTATGATGTTGTTTGATTAAATGCAAGCCGAATGATTCTATAAAAGTACTCTTTCCCGCACCTGGGACACCGGAAATACCAATGCGAACGGAATTTCCAGTGTAGGGAAGCAATTCTTTTAAAATTTGTTGGCTTTTCTTCTTATGCTCCGGAAGATTGCTTTCAATTAAGGTGATTGCTTTCGCCAACATAACACGATCTTTATTTAATATTCCTTTTATATAGTCGTTGATCGAAATTTCTTCGTTTTTCATTTTTCGATACTTTTTTTTCGGGAAGGAAGATGGGTTTTGTTTATTGTCCATCTTCTTCCACTTCCTCATATCCAAGGCGTTTTAAAATTTCTTCAACGACTTTTTGCGCAGCCACAGGAATAATCGTTCCTGGCCCAAATATAGCAGAGACTCCTTTAGAATATAAAAATTCATAATCTTTTGCTGGAATGACTCCTCCGACAATGACAACAATGTCATCACGACCAAGTTTTTTCAATTCTTCTATTAATTCTGGTACTAATGTTTTATGGCCGGCTGCTAAGGAACTAACACCGACTACATGAACATCATTTTCCACTGCTTGAAGGGCTGTTTCTTCAGGAGTTTGGAATAACGGTCCAATATCTACATCAAATCCTAAATCGGCAAATGCAGTAGAAATCACTTTAGCTCCTCGATCATGCCCGTCTTGTCCCATTTTAGCTACAAGCATACGTGGTCTTCTTCCTTCAAGACGTAAAAATTCTTCCGTCAACTGTTTCACTTCTTCGATTTGTTCATGATCTTGATAAGCACTCGAATAAACGCCGCTTATGGAACGAATAACAGCTTTATGTCTTCCGCAAACTTTTTCAATAGCCATCGAAATCTCTCCCAAAGTTGCACGATTTCTTGCAGCTTCAACAGCTAACTCCAATAAATTCCCTTTTTTCGTTTGTGCCGCTTTTGATAAGGCTTCCAACGATTGTTTTACCGCTTCTTCATTTCTTGTTTNCTTTAGTTGTTTTAATTTTTCCAATTGACGATTTCGAACAGCTGTATTGTCAATATCTAAAATATCAATTTCTTCTTGACTGTCGATTCGATATTTATTTACACCAATAATCGTTTCTTTTCCTGAATCGATCATTGCTTGTCTTTTGGCTGCCGCTTCTTCAATTCTTAATTTTGGAATACCAGTTTCGATCGCTTTTGTCATACCGCCAAGCTCTTCAATTTCTTCAATGTGCTGCCATGCACGTTTCATCAGCTCATGAGTCAAAGTTTCAACATAATACGAACCGCCCCATGGATCGATCACTCGGGTAATATCCGTTTCTTCTTGTAAATACAATTGCGTATTTCTAGCAATCCGTGCGGAAAACTCAGTAGGTAAAGCAATCGCTTCATCTAAAGCGTTCGTATGTAAAGATTGTGTATGTCCCATGGTTGCTGCATGAGCTTCTATTAGAGTCCGTATAACATTATTAAATGGATCTTGTTCTGTTAAACTCCAACCACTCGTTTGCGAATGGGTACGTAGAGCCATTGATTTCGGGTTTTTCGGAGAAAATTGTTTCATCAATTTTGCCCACATAAATCTCGCGGCTCTCATTTTTGCCACTTCCATGAAATAATTCATGCCAATGGCCCAAAAAAAAGATAATCTTGGTGCAAATGAATCAATATCAATTCCAGCGTTTATTCCTGTTCGTACATACTCTAATCCATCAGCCAAAGTATACGCTAATTCTAAATCGGCAGGTGCTCCAGCTTCTTGCATATGATAACCTGAAATACTAATGCTATTAAATTTTGGCATATACTTTGACGTAAATGAAAATATGTTAGAAATAATATGCATAGACATTTCTGGAGGATAAATATACGTGTTTCGTACCATATATTCTTTTAAAATATCGTTTTGAATCGTTCCTGAAAGCTGTTCGCGTTTTACCCCTTGTTCTTCTGCTGTCACAATATAAAATGCCATAATAGGTAATACTGCGCCATTCATCGTCATCGATACAGACATTTGATCAAGAGGAATTCCGTTAAATAATATTTTCATATCTTCAACTGAATCAATCGCCACACCAGCTTTTCCAACATCACCAACAACTCTTGGATGATCGGAATCATATCCACGATGCGTCGCTAAATCAAACGCCACAGATAAACCTTTTTGCCCTGCAGCTAAGTTTTTTCGATAAAATTCATTTGATTCTTCTGCTGTAGAAAATCCAGCATATTGACGAATCGTCCAAGGTTTATTTACATACATCGTTGGATAAGGACCACGTACATAAGGTGGAAGTCCCGGAAAAGTATTTAAGTGGATGTAATCTTCAATATCTTTTTTCGTATACAATGATTTAATTGGTATTCCTTCATAGGATTCTTTAACTACTTCAATAGATGGTTCATGATTTTTTTTATTTGAGGATGAATCGAATAAGGATATGTTTCGAAAATCCGGTCTCATCTTCCCTCCACCTCCAACTCTTTCAGTAGTTGAGCATTCATTTCAAAACAGTTTGTTTTGATGTCAATATAATCCGTTAATCCATGTAAACGGAATTGATTGATTAAGTTATCACTTGGCATTCCGGCTAAAAATAGTTTCACTTTACATTCNGTTTGAATAGCTTTAATGATGGATAAACCGATCTTTTCATATTGTTCATTCGATCCACAAACAATATAAATAGGTAATTGACTGTTTTTAACAAATTGAACAGCATCCTTTTCATCATAACACTCTTGACTAATTACGGACTCTATTCCTCCAGCAGCTAAAAAGTTTTGAATGAAATCGACACGAGTTTTATGGTCTTTTAATGCTCCTAAACCGATCAATCCAATTTGCGGTTTTTTTCCATATTTTTGTTCAAATTTTAAAGATTGAATACGAAGTTGTTCAAAATCATTTGCTAGTCTCATTGGCTGAACTGGTTCTATATCTTCCGTGTCCGCAATAGTCAAGAATGATTCCATTATTAAATGGATATTTATGTTTTGTTGACGATCCTCCATCGATTTTTCCACAAATATTTCATCACTTTTCAATCCTTGGATACTTTGAGGTTGTTGTAGCTTATCTTTTAAATTCGGGAAAACATTTGTACCGATTAGTTTTACTTTTCGTTTTGCCACCTGTTTAATACGTTCTTCTTTTAAAGTACGAATTTCTNTTTGAATTCTTCCCGATTTCAAGTTTGATAATAATCCTCCGCTATTTTCTATATCTAAAAATAGTTCCCATGCCTTTTCCATTAATGTTTTTGTCAATTCTTCAATATACCAAGAACCTCCGGCAGGATCGATTGGATGAACGATAGATGTTTCTTCACGAATAATATGTTGCGTGTTTCGAGCAATCCGTTCTCCTAATTCACTGGCTGATTCTTGATACCAATCAAATGGATCTACATGTATATATTGTACTTGTGCTAAACTGGCAGCAAACGCTTCAGCCCCACTACGTAGCATATTTACATAAGGATCAGTCACCGTTTTATTCGTTTTAGTTGTTTCGGCTCGGATAATCATTTTTCGATTTTTTTCTGTGACATTGTAAGCTTCGCCTATTTTTGACCATAGAGCACGTAACGCTCTAAACTTAGCGATTTCCATAAAAAATGAAGAACCAACGGAAAAATTAAAGATAATTTTAGAGAATGTTAGTTCTGGAGCCAATCCGAATTGTTTCAATCGTTCTACGTACTCTACCCCTGTTGATAAAGCAATTGCCATTTGTTGGACAATATTGGCACCGCTATTTTCATAAATACTATTGTCTATATAAATGGTGCGCAATGATGGGAAATGACTATGAGCATAAAAGATGGAACTAGCCAAATGTTCGAAATATTCTTTTTCATTTTTTAATACTTTCCCTTTTAAAGCAAATTGACCAATCGGATCAAACCCGATGAAACCATGATACAAAGTTGGGTCTAGTTGATTTCGATCCGCCCAATCTTTTAACATTATGTATAAGTTCGAACATGGATGACTAGTAATAATGAAAAAAGGTCTCTTTTCTGAATAATACTTATCTAATAAATGATACATTTCACCGANGGTCATCTTCTGATCGAAAACAAAAGAGATTGCCTCTTGTCCTCCTGAGAAAGCCTTTTCAAAATTTTGAATGAGTTCATGAAAGTCCTTTCCGTGAATCGTTTGTGCTATCACCCAAGGAACTTTTCGATAACCCTCTCTATTTATTCCACGTATAAAAGTGGATTCACCCGGAACTTCATCACTTAATAGTTTCCAACCTTCGTCTAATTTCGTATATAAAGGTTTTAATGTTATTTCTTCAAATGTTAATGTTTCTAAATTCGCTTTTTTTCCTTTTAAAGATTGTTCAACAGCTTCCATCCATTGATGGAAATCCGTTGGTGGAAATTCTTCATTGATAAAGTCGTTTATTTTCATTTGAATGCCGACCCAATCGTTTGGCCGTTCCTCCTTTCCGCCATTTACAGTTTTATCCTCTAATCTTATTTTATTATAGGTGAAAAAAGTTTACTAGTTAGCAATCATGTTCTTTAGTAGCAAAATAGCCACCATTCAAAACGAATGATGGCTATCTATTTAATATATAGAAGTTTCGGGGGAAATGGATTCTAAAATTTCTTTTACACGTTTTAAAAATCTTCCGCAAATGAGACCGTCTAAAACTCGATGGTCGAGCGACAAGCATAAATTGACCATATCGCGAACCGCGATCATTCCATTATTCATAACGACCGGACGTTTCACGATAGATTCTACTTGTAGAATGGCTGCTTGCGGGTAATTTATAATACCCATGGATTGAACGGAACCAAAGGAACCTGTATTGTTGACGGTAAATGTTCCACCTTGCATATCTTCACTCGTTAATTTACCTGAACGAACTTTTTGGGATAGTTCCGTAATTTCTCTTGCAATTCCTTTAATCGTTTTTTCATCCGCATGCTTAATGACCGGAACATATAACGCATCTTCTGTTGCAACAGCAATAGAGATGTTTATATCTTTCTTTTGGATAATCTTATCACCCGCCCACATAGAATTGATCTGCGGGAATTCTTTTAATGCTTGAGCTACAGCTTTTACGAAAAACGCAAAATATGTTAAATTAAATCCTTCTTTTCGTTTAAATTCCTCTTTAATAGAATCGCGGTATGCAACTAAATTTGTTACATCCACTTCCATCATTGTCCATGCGTGAGGAGCTTCATGTTTACTACGAAGCATGTTAGTTGCAATGGCTTTTCTAACACCTGATACAGGTATTTCAATATCTCCTGCAGCTGTTGGAATGGATGAAGTTGGTGCAGTAGATACTTTCTTGACAGGTGTTTCTTCTTGCTTTCTTTCTGGAACGGAAACTGTTTCTTCTTGTTTAGCATCAACTTTATAGGCTTCAGGACCTTTCTCAATCAATGCTAAAATGTCTTTGCGTGTAATTCGTCCGCCTTTACCTGTTCCTTTCACTTTCGTTAAATCAATTCCATGCTCTTGTGAAAGTTTTAATACAGCAGGCGAATAACGTTGTTTTTGACTTTGATCGACATCAGCAGAATTATTTTCATTGGATAAATGTTTCTCAGTTTTTGGTATTTCCTTAGTTTCTGCGACTTCGCCACCTTCGACTTCGATCGTACAAATAATTTCACCGACAGGTAATGTCTGCCCTTCTTCCGCAATCAGTTCTTTTATGACTCCGGAAAAAGAGGATGGGATTTCAGCGTTTACTTTATCCGTCATAACTTCTGCAATTGGATCATATTTGTTTACCTTATCTCCAACTGAAACGAGCCATTTACTAATTGTTCCTTCTGTAACACTTTCACCTAGCTGTGGCATTTTCATTTGTTCTAGCATAGGATCCCTCCTCTTTCATGATTAAAATTCAGCTAATTCTCTCATCGCTTTTTCAATTTTATCCGGATTAACCATAAAGAATTTTTCCATCGTTGGTGCATAAGGCATAGCTGGAACATCTGGACCTGCTAATCGTTTAATTGGAGCATCTAAATCAAATAAGCAATTTTCCGCAATGATCGCTGAAACTTCGCTCATGACGCTTCCTTCTAAGTTATCTTCCGTTACTAATAACACTTTTCCTGTTTTAGATGCTGCTTCAATAATGGCTTCTTTATCTAATGGATAAACGGTACGTAAGTCTAAAATATGTGCTGAAATTCCATCTTTTTCAAGTCTTTCCGCTGCTTGAAGGGCGAAGTGAACACATAAACCATATGTAATAACTGTAATGTCTTCTCCTTCACGTTTAACATCTGCTTTTCCAATTGGCAATACATAATCGTCTGTCGGAACTTCGCCTTTTATTAATCGATACGCACGTTTATGTTCAAAGAATAATACTGGGTCTTCATCGCGAATTGCCGCTTTTAATAATCCTTTGACATCATAAGGAGTGGATGGCATCACGATTTTTAATCCAGGTTGATTCGCAAATACAGCTTCTACAGATTGTGAATGATACAATGCACCGTGAACACCACCACCATAAGGTGCACGAATAACAACAGGACAGTTCCAATCGTTATTGGAACGGTAACGAATTCTAGCTGCTTCAGAAATAATTTGGTTAACTGCAGGCATAATAAAATCTGCGAATTGCATTTCGGCAATTGGTCTCATTCCGTACATGGCAGCACCAATCGCTACACCGGCAATGGCTGATTCGGCTAAAGGCGTATCTAACACACGATATTCACCAAATTGATCGTATAAACCTTGGGTTGCTTTAAAAACCCCACCTTTTTTACCTACGTCTTCTCCAAGTACAAAAACGCGAGAATCACGTTCCATTTCTTCGCGAATCGCTAATGTTACTGCATCAATATATGACATTACTGGCATCTTTTCATCCCCCTTTTACTCCGCATAAACATACTTTAAGGCGTGTTCAGGATCAGCATATGGTGCATTTTCAGCATAATCAGTCGCTTCATTGACTGTTTTCATCACGCGATTTTGAATTTCTTTATCTTTTTCGTCCGTTAAAATATTTAATTCTTTTAAGTATTTAGCGAAATTTGGAATTGGATCTAACTCCTTCGCTTTTTTAACTTCCTCTTGATCACGATATACTTTATCATCATCGTCACTTGAATGTGCAGTAAAACGATAAGAAACCGTTTCAATTAACGTTGGTCCTTCTCCTCGACGTGCACGATCCGCTGCTTCTTTTACCGTCTTATAAACTTCAAGAATATCATTTCCGTCAATCGTATACCCTGGCATTCCGTAACCAATTGCGCGATCAGATACTTTTTCACATGCTAATTGTTTTTCAATTGGGACAGATATCGCATATTTATTGTTTTCGCACATGAAGATGACAGGAAGCTTATGTACTCCTGCAAAGTTTGCTCCTTCGTGGAAATCTCCTTGGTTGGAAGAACCTTCACCAAATGTAACAAATGTAACGAAGTCTTTTCCTTCCATTTTTCCAGCTAGTGCAATTCCTACTGCATGAGGAACTTGTGTCGTAACAGGAGAGGAACCTGTTACAATACGATTTTTCTTTTGACCAAAGTGTCCAGGCATTTGTCTTCCTCCGGAGTTAGGATCCTCCGCTTTTGCAAATGCTGATAACATCAATTCTTTAGCAGTCATGCCAAATGTTAAAACAACTCCCATATCACGATAGTACGGCAACACATAGTCCTTCGTACGATCTAGGGCAAATGCTGCTCCAACTTGAGCGGCTTCTTGACCTTGACAAGAAATGACGAATGGGATTTTACCAGAACGGTTCAATAACCACATTCTTTCATCTAATTTACGGGCAAGAAGCATCGTTTCATACATTTCAAGTACATCTTGATCCGTTAATCCTAATGATTGATGGCGATTTTCTGTCATAGTCATCCTCCTTTTATATTAAAAAATAGATATCATGATTATGAATGAATAGCTTTTCCATCTACAGCAAGCGCTGCTTCACCAATTACTTCCGATAATGACGGATGCGGATGAACAGTATGAGCAATTTCCCAAGGGGTTGCATCAAGCACTTTGGCTAAACCAGCTTCACTAATCATGTCCGTTACATGAGGACCAATCATGTGAACTCCTAATATATCATCCGTTTTTTCATCGGCAACGATTTTTACAAATCCGTCAGTTTCCCCAAAAACTAGCGCTTTTCCAATAGCGCGGAAGTTGAATTTTCCAACCTTAACAGAATAGCCTTTTTCTTTCGCTTCTCTTTCTGTTAGTCCAACACTCGCAGCTTCTGGATTACTATAAATACATTTTGAAATGTGTTCATAATTTAATGGGGATGGATTTAAACCTGCAATATGTTCAACTGCTGTAATTCCTTCATGTGAAGCTACATGGGCTAGCTGAAGACCACCAATACAGTCACCAATAGCATATATATGAGACTCTTTCGTTTGATAATATTCGTTTGTTACAATATATCCTTTTTCAACCTTAATATCAGTATTTTCTAAACCAATTCCTTCAATATTAGCTTGCCTTCCAACCGATACGAGAATTTTTTCTGCTTCAAATTCTTTTAACTCGCCGTTGATTTCAGCTTTAATCTTCACAGAATTGTCCAATTTTTCCAATGTCTCAGGTAACACTTTTGCACTTGTAAAAATTTTAATTCCTTTTTTCTTTAATAAACGTTTCATTTCTTTGCTAATATCATCATCTTCTGTTGGAATGATTCTATCCGCATATTCAATCACTGTTACGTCCACGCCAAAGTCCGAAAGCATAGATGCCCATTCAATTCCGATGACTCCTCCACCTACAATGGCAATCGATTGTGGGAGTGATTCAAGCTTTAATGCTTCATCCGATGTAATTACTTTTTCTCCATCAATTTCTAATCCTGGCAATGTTCTTGGTCTTGAACCTGTAGCAATGATAACATTTTTTGGAACAAGCATTTCATTTTCTGTCCCATTGTTCATTTCAACAGAGACCGTTCCTGGCATTGGAGAAAAAATGGATGGGCCTAAAATTCTTCCTGTTCCTTCGTAAATATCAATTTTTCCTTTTTTCATTAAATGTTGAACACCGCGATACAATTGATCAACAATTTTTTCTTTTCTTTCTTGAACACGTTTAAAATCAAACGTTACATCACTAGTAAAAACGCCAAATTCATTACTTTTTTTGGCCGTTTGATACACTTCTGCACTTCTTAACAGCGCTTTCGATGGGATGCATCCCGCATGTAAGCATGTTCCGCCTAATTTTCCTTTTTCAACAACGGCAGTAGATAATCCAAGTTGGGCTGCGCGTATGGCTGCAACATACCCACCGGTACCGCCTCCGATAATGACAACATCATATTCTTTTGCCACTTATTTCACCCCATTAGCTATTTTGGTATTTGCACTTGAATTCGGGTATACTTTTGCTTCTTCTTCCCCTAATAGGACTCTTAATGCTCCTTCTGCTAGAGCTTGAAGTTCATTCTCTCCAGGATAAACAATACAGTCTGCAATCCATTTGACACGTTTGATAATTTCGTTTGTAAATTCTTTTCCGTATGCAAGTCCACCCGTTAAAATAATGGCATCAACTTTCCCCTCTAATACACAAGAAGCTGCGCCAATTTCTTTTGCTACTTGATAGGCCATCGCATCATAAATTAGCTTTGCTTTTTCATCGCCATTTTCGATCATTTTTTCAACCTTGATGGCATCGTTAGTCCCAAGGTAACCAACTAAACCACCTTGTCCAACAAGCTTTTTCATAATTTCATCGCGGTAATAGTCTCCTGAAAAACATAAATCTACTAAATCTCCAGCAGGAACAGTACCTGCACGTTCAGGGCTAAAAGGTCCTTCTCCATTTAATCCATTATTCACATCGACAACACGACCATATTTATGAACCCCAATCGTGATTCCTCCACCCATATGGGCGACGATAAAACGAACATCCTCGTAGCGTCTCCCCTGTTCTTTCGCTACCTTTCTAGCAACGGCTTTCTGATTTAAAGCATGAAAAATACTTTTTCTTTCAATTAAAGAAAATCCAGATACTTTCGCAATGGGATCCATTTCATCAACAACAACTGGATCTACAATATAAGCTGGAATATTTAGGCCTGATGCGATTTCATAGGCAATTATTCCGCCTAAGTTAGACGCGTGCTGTCCAGAATATCCTTCTTTTAAGTCTTTTAACATCAGTTCATTGACTTCATACGTTCCTCCTTCAATTGGACGGAGTAACCCACCTCTTCCACAAACAGCACTTAATTTAGAAACATTTATACCTTCATAATCCAACGTTTCTAATATCATTTTTTTCCGATATTCATATTGGTCATAAATCGTATCAAAAGATTGAATCATTTCAAAGTCATGTCGGATCGTCGTTTCGAAAATCGGGATATCATGATCAAATACTCCTATTTTCGTTGAAGTTGAACCAGGATTGATGACAAGTATTCGATGTTGTGATTCTTGCACTTTTTTAACCTCCATTAGAAAAAGGAATAGACGCTAGAATCGCGCCCTTCCTTTATGAGATCTTAAGAAAGTCTTTTTGTTAAAATATGTTTGCTGTTTAATAAAAACTGACTTCTTGATTTAGCGACTTTTTCAATTCTTTCTTCTGCCATACGATCTGCTGCAAGATACGTAGGAATATTATCACGTTTAGAAATTTCAAATACTTTTTCAATGTTGTTGTAAATTTGTTCAATTTTTTTCATCGCACGCTCACGATTGTATCCATATAACTCATCCGCTACGTTGATAACTCCTCCAGCATTAATGACATAATCAGGAGCATAAACAATTCCCATTTCATGGATGATATCTCCATGTTTTGTATCTTTTAATTGGTTGTTCGCTGATCCTGCAATAACTTTTGCTTTTAATTGTGGAATCGTTTCATCATTAATGATGGCACCTAATGCACATGGTGCAAAAATATCACATTCCACCCCATAAATATCATTAGGATCAACCGCTTTCGCACCAAATTCTTCTACTGCTTGGCGCACAGCTTCTTTATTAATATCCGTAACAATTAATTTTGCTCCTTCTTCATGTAAATGACGACATAAAGCATAGGCAACATTCCCTACTCCTTGTACAGCAATGACTTTTCCTTCTAAAGAATCATTACCCCAAGCTTCTTTCGCTGCTGCTTTCATACCTCTATAAACACCAAATGCTGTTGCAGGAGAAGGGTTTCCAGAAGAACCAAATGCTGCTGAAATTCCTGTAACAAAATCTGTTTCTTCATGAATAATATCCATATCTGCTTCTGTTGTACCAACATCTTCTGCCGTAATGTATCGTCCATTTAGTCCTTGAATAAAACGGCCGAACGCACGGAACATTTCTTCATTTTTATCTTTTCTAGGATCACCAATAATAACGGTTTTTCCTCCACCGAGATTTAACCCAGCAGCCGCATTTTTATAGGTCATTCCTCTTGCAAGTCTTAAAGCATCTTCAATAGCTGCCTCTTCAGATTCATATGTCCACATTCTAGTACCACCAAGAGCTGGCCCTAATGTTGTATCGTGGATGGCTATAATAGCTTTTAACCCAGATGCTTTATCATGACAAAATAATACTTCCTCGTAATCATATTTTTCCATATACTTGAATAATTCCATATGGTCTCCTCCTAATTTTGTGATTTGGATGCACAAATAGCTAAAGCTATCGAATATAATTTGCTTTCTGCCTTATCTGCTCTTGATGTTAAAACAATCGGTGCTTTTGCTCCCGAAATAACTGCTGCAACTTTGGCATTAGCAAAATACATAAGCGATTTGTATAAAACATTTCCTGTTACAATTTCTGGAACAGCTAATATATCAGCTTGTCCAGCAACTTCATTTTTAATTTTCTTTTGTTCTGCGGCAAATGTTGATATTGCGTTATCTAAAGCTAAAGGACCATTAATCAAACAGTCTTTGATTTGTCCCCTTTCATTCATCATCGTTAATGATGCAGCATCTAACGTTTCAGGCATGGCTGGATTAATCTGTTCAATAGCAGCTAGAACCGCTACTTTCGGAAGGTCAATTCCGACACTTTTTGCAATTTGTACAGCGTTTTGAATAATTTGCGCCTTTTGTTCTAAATTAGGGCGAATATTCATAGCCGCATCAGTCACAAATATAAAACGATCATAGTGAGGGACTTCAAAAACGGCAACATGTGATAATACATTTCCGGTTCTTAGTCCATATTCTTTGTTTAAAACGGCTTTTAAAATTTTGGCCGTCGGGATATTCCCTTTCATTAATACATGTGCTTTTTTTTCATGAATCGCCCGTACAGCCATCTCAGCGGAAAGCTCAACAGATTCAGCATGATGAATCGTGACATGAGTTGAACTTTCCAAGAGGGGAAATTTACGAATCAATGACTGAATTTCGTTTTCGTCACCGAATAACATAAATTTTCCTAAATCCCATTCAATAGCTTTTTCTACTGCCGACAAAACCTCTTCATCAGCAGCTGCTGCAACTGCAATCATTTGATCTTTCATTTGGGTTGCTTTGTTAAGAAGTGATTCCAGTTTCATTGATTTCTACCAACCCTTTCTCTTGTTGTGACGTCATCAAATTATAATGCAAGAATCGTGCCAACATTTATAATTTGAAAGCGCTTTCTAATAAAAAGTTGTATTTAATTTTTTCAACCTTTTTTAATGCTGCATTTTATTGCTAAATTTAATTAAGACAATTATTCATTTAGTTGGAAATATAAGGTGGTATCATCTGCAATTATTTTCACAGTATGCAATTTTTTGCATGCTTAAATTTGCATGTTATGTTTCAATTTGATATTTATCGATTTTATAATACAAATTTCGTATAGATATTCCTAATTCTTTTGCAGCATTCGTTTTATTCCCTTGATGTTTCTTTAATGCTTCCAAAATAATTTCTTTTTCATATGCATCTAAACGCTTTTGTAAATGTAATGATTCATATTGTCGTTCGTTCATCTCATGATTTTTTTGATCATGACTAATTAAATCAGGTAAATGATGTATATCTATCATGGTTTCATGAAACTTCATAAAAATAATAGCTCTACCTAATATGTTTTCCAATTCTCGCACATTGCCTGGCCAATCATAAGCTTTCAACACATTTAATGCAGCATTAGTAACACCTTCTACATTCCTTCCATAATCTTGATTGATTTTTTGAATGAGACGTTCACATAACAATGGGATGTCTTCTTTTCGGTTTCGTAAAGGAGGAATTTGAATAGGCATACGATTCAAACGATGGAATAAATCTTCTCGAAATTGCCCATTGACGATATTTTTTTCTAAATTTACATTCGTAGCAGCTATTACTCGAACGTTAATGGGGATAGCTTTCGTTCCACCAACACGAATAATTTCTTGTTCTTGTAATACTCTTAATAATTTTGCTTGAGTACTTGCAGATAATTCACCAATTTCATCTAAGAAAATACTTCCATTGTTCGCTTCTTCAAATAAACCTTTTTTTCCGCCACGTTTGGCACCAGAAAAGGCTCCTTCTTCATATCCAAACAATTCACTTTCCAATAATGATTCAGATAATGAAGCACAATTTACACGAATAAATTTATTAAATTTCCGGTCGCTGGCATTATGGATTGCATGGGCAAATAATTCTTTACCTGTTCCCGACTCCCCTCTTAATAAAACAGTCGCTGGTGTTTTTGCTCCTAGTTTTGCTTGCTCAATCGCTAAAATCATTTCATCGGACTTTCCGATAATATCTTCAAAGGTATACTTCGCTTCCAATTTACGAATGATTTGTCGGGCTCGCGTTAATTCTTTATTTAACGCTTGTATTTCAGACATATCATGGATAACCCCAACACTACCTTTTAATTTCCCATTAACGATTACCGGAGCTACATTTACAACAACTTCCTTTTTGTTCGGACCAACAATCATTTTTGCCCCGCGTACCGGTCTTCTTGTTTGCAGTACTTTCATATGCATACTTTCGCCTTCATAAATGTCAATTGTTGCTGGCTTACCTATCACTTCTTCTTCCGATAAACCAGTCAGTCTAGTATAGGCTCTGTTAATTAGTATCCCTTTTCCTTCTTCATCTACAACAGAAATGGCGTCATCGCTAGATTGAATGATGGCTTCCAGCATCATTTGAATTTCCTTTAAATTCGTAATTTCTTCGGCAAGGTTAACAATTTCTGTAATGTCTTTGAAAACCGCTAACGCACCAAGGACTTCGCCGTTTTCGCCTATAATTGGAATTCTAGTGGTAATCACTTTCGTTCCGTTATGAAAGGTTAACTCTTGATTAATTTCCGTTCTTTTTGTTTCCATGACGCGTGGAAGTCGACTTGAAGGAATAACTTGTAGAATATGTTTTCCGATGGCATTGTGTTTTGAAATCCCTGTAATTTTTTCTGCACTTTGATTAAAAACAGAAATAACTCCACTTGCATTAACGACGATCATTCCATCATTAATAGCGTTAAAAATTAATTCATCTTTATAAGATTCATTTCTTAATTCTTGAATTAATGTCTGTTTATCATTTAATAAATCGGCAATTATGTATGCAACGCTTCCGGGAATTAATACTGTGTGTTTACTTCTCGCTTCTCTTATTTCTTGAAACACTTCTTCCTTCCCTGTAACCTCAAAGACGATATCAATATCATCCGATAAAAATGATCGCCAGTCTTTCCCAATCGTGATATTTTCTCGTTTTGCTTCTAATATGCCGGGAGCGTCTTCATTTTTATCAATTACTGCTACGATATTAAATTTTTTATTTTCTTTTAAAATTTTTAAGATGGATAAACCACCTTGACCTCCACCAACAATCATCACCTTTTTCAAGGTTTGCCACTCCCTGTGCAAAAAATTGCAAATTTAAATGAAAAGTTTTTCATAATCTTATTTTATGTCAATACGTAAATCTTGACAAATTATTTTTTTGATATATGATTTGGTTGAGTAATAAAGGAGATGAAATACCTGATGGTCCGTCTACTTGCCTTTTTAATTTTAGTCGTTCCTGGATTAATTTCTGTATATGGCGTTAAGCTAATGAGGGATAGTTTATTCGGAGTTCAGACATGGATTCCAACACTTTGGCTTCAGTTTTTAATTGGCTTGATCTTTTTTCTTATTGGCGCTTTTTTCATCGGCGGTTTTATCTTACATCGAGATCGAAAACGAAACAAAGTACAGAAGCGTTTTAAAATTTAGTGAAAATAACGGAAACCTATTTTTGGTTTCCGTTTTGTTTATGTTTTTAATTCTTTTTTTATCTTTGTTGCCTTATCCGGAAAATCTGTGATAATGGCAGAAACATTTGACTCTATATAAGTTTTCATTATTTTATCGTTATTTATTGTATATGGACGGACAGAAATTCCATTATTTTGAATAAGTGAAACCATTGAAGGTGGACAAACTTTGTAGTGCGGATGGATGCTATTTGCTCGAATTGCTTTCGCATAAACCCATGGCATGTAGATTCCTTCCATTATTAATGGAGCAATTTCAATATGCGGAGCTAGTCGGTAGCAATATACGATGCTGTAATGATTAAAAGAAGAAATAATGATTCTTTCATCTAAGTTATACCTTTTAATTAATGCTATCACTTTTTCTTCTACAATTTGATGATCCATATGTGGTTTTTTTATTTCAATATTACATAACAAGTTATTTGTTTTTAGCCATTGAAATACTTCTATAAGTGTTGGAATTTCCTGTTTTAATTTTTTGGTTCCGGCATTCAACGATTTCAATTCCTTTAATGTTAATTCTTCCACCTTTCCTTTTCCATTTGTCGTTCGATTGACTGTATAATCATGAATAACAACGATTTCCCCATCTTTGCTTAATTGTACATCTAATTCAATTCCATCAGCTCCAACCCTATGAGCTTCAATAAATGCTGCCATTGTATTTTCAGGATGAGTGGAAGAACACCCACGGTGGGCAAAGATCTTTGTCAACTTTCATCACCTTTTTCATTCATATTCCCCTTCATTATATGTCAACTCAAAAAGTAGAGCCTTTATATCAAAAAATAATACAAACTTGATAAGATAAAGGTAAAAGGGTGAGCTGTTTTCATACGACTCACCCTTTAAATTTCCGTTCATTATTATTATGAAACTCGATGTTCCAATCGTAATTTATCCGCTACCATCGCAATAAATTCTGAATTGGTTGGTTTTGCTTTTGACATGCTCACTGTATAACCGAACAAGTTGGAAATGGAATCGATATTTCCCCGACTCCATGCCACTTCAATGGCATGACGAATCGCACGCTCTACACGACTAGCGGTAGTGTTATATTTTTTCGCAATGTCTGGATAAAGAACTTTTGTAATGGAACCGAGCAACTCGATATCATTGTAAACCATGGCAATTGCTTCTCTTAAATATAAATACCCCTTAATATGTGCTGGCACTCCAATTTCATGAATAATGCTTGTAATGCTCGCATCCAAATTTTGTGATTTAGATTGTGGCTTTTGTGTTTGGAATTTTGAATTACTTACTTTAATCGGTTGGATATTTCCACTTACTTGACGAATATGATTGGCTAATATTTCCATATCGAAAGGTTTGAGTACAAAATAGGATGCTCCTAATTCTACAGCTTTCTTTGTTACGTCTTCTTGTCCGAATGCTGTTAACATGATGACATTTGGTAGAGAACTTCCTTTCATTTCTCTCAATTTTTCAAGAACACCTAATCCATCAAGATGAGGCATGATAATATCAAGGACAAGGACATCTGGATCAGTATCCTTTAGAATATTAATACACTCTTGACCGTTATGTGCGACACCAATAACTTCCATGTCCTCTTGTGAGGATATGTATTCCTCTAATAATCTAACGAGTTCTCGGTTGTCATCAACGACGCAAACTTTTATCTTCTTCACACAAATTTCCTCCCAATCCAAGAATTATGCATTGAAAATTCGTCTAAATGTGAATTCGACAACAGAACGAAAAATCCTTTTAATTTTTTAAAATTTATTAAAAATTAGTATTATATGTATTTTTCTTTCATTTTCTTTCATTTTCTTTTATTTTCTATCGTTTTCGACTGAATTCGATATTTGACAATTAATTCTAAAGAGTTTTGTCGAAAATTCTTTATTTTTATTATATCAAGAATTAGTAATGAATGGTCCATATGAATAAAAAAAGCGGAGAAATCTCCGCTTAGCTGGCTTTTTGTTTTTCATATATATCTAATCCTGCCTCGTTTAACATCCATTCGATATGAACCCCATATCCTGATGTTGGGTCATTTACAAAAACATGTGTAACAGCTCCTACAATTTTTCCGTCTTGAATAATTGGACTACCGCTCATTCCTTGTACAATGCCACCTGTTTTTTCTATAAGTCGTTTATCTGTTACTTTAATGACCATCCCTTTAGTAGCTGGGAATTTTTGTGGTGTTGTGCTTACAATTTCAATGTCAAACAGCTCCACATTGTCATCGTCAACAACGGTTAATATTTGAGCGGGTCCTTCTTTTACTTGGTGAGATAAAGCGATCGGCATTGGTTTGTCATAGATGTTGTTATGAATTTCTTTTTTTAAAGTACCAAAAATACCAAATTGACTATTATTTGTTATATTACCAATTACTTCTCTATTTTCGGAAAATCTTGCTAACTTTTCACCAGGAGCTCCGTTACTTCCTTTATTGATGGAAGTGACGGTTGAACGAACAATTTGTCCATTTTTCACAACGATCGGTTTCTTCGTATCCATGTCGGAAATAACATGTCCTAATGCTCCATATTTTTTTGTTTTTGGTTCATAGAAAGTCATTGTCCCTATTCCCATTGCTGAATCCCTTATATATAATCCTAATTTATACGTGTCTTCTCCATTTTCTTTAGCTGGCTTTAATTCCGTTTGAAATTGTTCCTGATCTCTTTGAATATGAACTTTTAACGATTCCCCATTTTTTCCAGCCTGTTGAACGATTGGAAAAATTTCATTCATTGCATTAATATCTTTCCCATTAATTTTTGTTATCAAATCTCCCACTTGAATACCAGCTTCTTCGCCGGGAGATATTTTTCCCTTCTCTGTGTCCACTTGATGATGTCCTACAACTAAAACACCAACCGTATTTAGCTTTACTCCTATTGATTGACCACCTGGTATAACTTTAAAATCTTTTAATACGTTGACATTGACCTTTTTTACCGGAATTCCAGCCAATTCTAATATAACATCACTATCTCCGCTTTTATTTGCATGAATGGTAAGCGATTCTTTATCTTGACTCAACTTTAACTGAGGTTGATTTGTTTTCGCTTCTACATGTAATCCTACGGGTATGGAGTGAGATTGTCCTTCCATTAATACTAATGATGTAGGCAATTGGATAATGTTTGCAATCGGCGGAAAGAAGCCAATAAAAACGAAAGAAACAAGGAGAATCAATCCAATCCATTTTCTTATTTTTTCGACCATTCCATCGCTCACTCTCCTCGCTTCTAGTCCACACAAACTTTATGGCTACACTTATAATGTTGCCTCACGAAAGGACAAATATAACTCCATTAGGATTAAAAAAGCTACCCAAAAAGGATAGCATTTCATTTATAAGCAAATTTTATTTTCTCTGCCATTTCAATCATTTCTTTTGCATGTTTTTCCGTCACTTCTGTGATCTCCGCTCCAGAAATCATTCGTGCAATTTCTTTCATTCGATCTGTGTCATTAAGTTCTTGTAAGAACGTCTTCGTTCGATTCTTTTCCACCTTTTTTGTAATATACATATGATGATCTGCCATAGCGGCTACTTGTGGTAAGTGCGATATACATAAGACTTGAGAATGATATGCAACTTTAAAAATTTTTTCTCCGATGGCTTGTGCCACTCGCCCGCTTACACCCGTATCCACTTCGTCAAAAATAATGGAAGTAACACCTTGATGTTTAGAAAAAATACTTTTTAATGCTAACATGATACGAGATAATTCACCGCCAGATGCCACTTTTGAAAGAGGTTTTAGCGGTTCCCCTGGATTTGTACTTAAATAAAATTCAACTTGGTCAATACCATCCTTTTTAAAATCATTCCGTTCAAATTTGACTTCAAATATGGTTTTTTCCATAAACAGTTCTTTTAATTCGCGATGGATACTTTCTGTTAAGGTTTTTGCCGCTTTTTTACGAAGAATGGACAGATTTTTCCCTTCAATTTCTAAGTCTTTTTCTAACGAATCTTTCTGCTTTAATAATTGGTGAATATGGGATTCGCGATTTTCAATTTCTTCAATTTCTTCTTCAATTTTAGAAGCATATTCTAAAATATCTTCAATGGTTTTGCCATATTTTCTTTTTAATCGATAAATCGTGTTTAATCGTTCTTCAATGAAATCTAATCGTTGTGGATCATATTCCATCGAATCTAGAAGATTTCTTAAGGATACCGATAAATCTTCAAGGGCATAATAACTATTGGATATGGTTTCGGACTCTGAATCAAGCTGACGGTCGAGTTCTGCTGCCTCTTGTATATGATTCATCGCTAAACTTAACCAATCTAATGCTTTGTTTTCACCACGAAGCGTATCATATGTAAGCTGAAGTGACTCATACAATCGCTCAAAATTCGCAAGCTTTCTTTTTTCTTCCTCTAATTGCTCATCTTCATGTAAGTTTAAATTTGCCTCTTGAATTTCATTGGCTTGAAATTTTAATAAATCTAGTCGCTGAGCCATTTCCTGCTCATTTTGATTTAATCTTTTAAGAGTAAATAATGTTTTTTCAAATTCATCGTATATCGTTCGATACTCTTGTAGAGCTTGTTGGATTTCTTGACCGCCAAATTGATCAAGCAAATGTAGATGTTTTTGCTCGTTCATCAAATCTTGATGTTCATGTTGACTATGAATATCAACTAATGTTGAGCCGATTTCTCGGAGAATACTAATCGTAACAAGCTTGCCATTAATTCTACATACACTTTTTCCTGTTTTGTATAAAATTCTTTGTAATACAACCATTCCCTCTTCAATATCAATTCCAAATTGAGAAGCTTTTTCATAACAAGGATGCCCTTTTTCAATCAAAAATAAACCTTCAATCTCCGCCTTTTCTTCTCCATGACGGACAAACTCCGTGGAGCCTCGACCACCGACTAATAAAGAAATGGCATCAATAATAACTGATTTACCCGCACCCGTTTCACCTGTTAAAACCGTCAACCCTTTTTGAAATGATGTAGTTAAAGCTTCGATGATGGCAAAATTTTTAATAGATAATTCCGCTAACAAGAGATTCACCTACTTTTTACAGCATATTTAGAAAGCGATCGGAAATCTCTTCAACAATGGCTGGATCACGACAAATGATCAGGCAAGTATCATCTCCACAAATGGTGCCTAAAATTTCGTCCCAATCCAGTTGATCAATTAAAACTCCGACAGCATGTGCATTTCCGGGCATCGTTTTCAAAACGATAAAATGACCGGCATGATCAATGCTAACAAAACAATCGACAAGCAACTTTTTAAGTCGTTCATCCGGATTTACAATATTGCTTTCCGGTAAACTATATTTGTATCTTCCATCGCTTAACGGTACTTTTACAAGATGCATTTCTTTAATGTCTCTTGATACAGTGGCTTGGGTAACTTTAAATCCTGCATTTCTTAGTAATTCCACTAATTCATCTTGTGTCTCTATATTTTTGGAAGAAATAAGTTCTCGAATTTTTAAGTGACGTTTGCCTTTACTCATTTTATATTCGCTCCTCAAATCAACGACTACTATATACAATTTTCTACTATCATTTCTATGATTCCTCGACAAATTCCTTCTTTTTTTTATGACTTCCCATATTATATCATAAGAAAAGAAAGGTTTTTCGCCATTACAAAAAGCTGTCTATACCTGCTATAAACCCAAGTAAAAGGGACTAAATTTGGCTTAGACAGCTTAACACATTTTATTGTTTCAATTGTTTATGTGCTTCAGAAACCACGTCATTTAAGGAGACCTTTAATAAGTCTTGCCCTTCTTTATTTGCTGACCATTTTAAATGAATCAGAAATTCGATATTTCCATCTCCCCCTGTTATGGGAGAATACGTTAAATGGCAGACATCAAAACCTTCTTGTAAAGCAAAATTTTTTATTTGTTCCAATACAGTCAAATGTACATTTGGGTCTCTTACAATTCCTTTTTTGCCTACATGTTCTCTACCTGCTTCAAATTGTGGCTTAATTAAAGCTACAACATCACTTCCATCTACAAGAAGATTTTTTAATACAGGTAAAATTAATTTTAATGAAATAAACGAAACATCAATACATGCAAACTCTGGCAAAGAATGAGTCAAATCGTCTCGTGTCATATAGCGAAAATTTGTTCTCTCCATGACGATGACTCGTTCATCTTGTCTAAGTTTCCAAGCTAGTTGATTATAGCCTACATCAACCGCATACGAACGGATTGCTCCATTTTGAAGTGCACAGTCGGTAAAACCACCGGTAGAAGCTCCAATATCGATGATCGTTTTATCTTTAACTGACAGTTGAAACTCTTTTAACGCTTTTTCTAATTTATAGCCGCCTCTTGAAACATATGGCATTTGCTTTCCTTTTATTGACAATGGAATATCTTCACTTACTTTTTCACCTGGCTTGTCCATCCTAACTTCATTAGAATAAACAATTCCCGCCATAATAGCTCGCTTAGCTTTTTCTCTTGTTTCTGCTAAACCACGCTCTACTAAT
>JGI1652J44930_10000241_pt1 | contig 21967 bp, 21 predicted proteins | sample NewIslsDNAsample_FD_44930 | JGI IMG/M metagenome (IMG submission 44930)
TTATTATCCTTGTGGCTTATTTGCTCGTTGGACAAGTCCATTGTTTGCTTTTCGTTGGGGTGTCAGTCTCTATGGAGTGAGCTATGGAGCTTTATTGGTTTTACCGCACCATTTTGAGTGGCTTTCCATTTGGATTGGCTTTTTAACTGGGATTGCGGAGAGCTTTTGGTCAGTCGGAACACATATGTTGACAATGGAAATTGTGGCAAACGAGCAGCGAGACTCCTTTTCCCATTATCATTATGTTTTCACATCTCTCGCTGGTGTGATTGCCCCCTTTTTGGCTGGTTCTGTGATTACATATATAGGAGGAATAAAAGGGTATTTTGCTGTCTTTGTGATTACCACCATCTTTATACTTGGTTCTGTCCTATGTTCATTTTCGCTACAAAACAAGACCTATCACATGAAATCAAATCTTCGCACAGCGTTGAGGACGGGCTCAAAAGCGTGGAAACAATTGTTGCANGCATCATTTTTTTGGATTGGTGCGGAAAGCTTACTAAAACCATTTTTGTTGGTGATGGCACTCTATTTAATTGTGAAGAGTGAATGGTGGGTAGGAACGTTAACCACCATCAGCAGTTTGTGTGGTATTTTAGCTTCGTTATACTATGCAAAGGTGATCCAACCGCAGAATCGTCAACGATACTATTTGATTGCAGCGCTTTGTCTATTTTTTATGCTTTTTTTCTGGTTGGTCCCCGCATTTTGGAGCATCTGTTTGGTCATGATTGTTGTGGGCATTACCACACCTGCTCTGGATATTCCAATGAATACAGTGATGTATGAAGTGATTGATGCAGTTTCGGAATCAGAAGAGCAACGGCTTGATTTTATAACAGTGCGCGAAATTCCGCTGGGCTTGGGCCGAATTGCAGNGCTGCTCTTTTTTCTTTTTTCTCATCGAATTTGGACGGGTGGGGATTTTCTTTATTTGATGTTGATTGTATTTAGTGGATTTTATCTAATGGTATATGGCTGGATCCGTAAGCTTGCAAAGACAAAATAAAGCCCAAAAATACGGAAGACGTCATCTCTTGTGGAGAATGACGCCTTCCGTTTTTTTATCTCGGCCAAAGGAGACAGAACCAGAGACCGAGACCGAGCAGGGCGAATTTGACCCTATTTGTAAGGGTTACCTGCTGTGGAGCCTCTTCTTGTGGAAGATGGCGGAGAATGAATTTTGACCACTTCGGCAGAACACACGCACCGATGAACGGCAGGGGACTAGCCGCCAGCCACAGGTAGAGCCGCTCCGTTTTGTCAGCGATCACGCCGAATACGAAGACGGACAAGAATCTCATGAAATCAATGGCAAGCGACTTCATTCCCTCCTGCTTGCTCAGGTTGAGACTGAGTCTTTGCAGGGTGATTTCCACCAAAGTGGAGACGACGTAGATTCCCCATCCGAGCATGACCTGTGATAGGAGCAGTACTCGGATGTTATGTCCTCCGATCGCCAGAAGGGCCAGCCCTCCAACGATGGGTAGANAACCCGCGAAGAGCTGATATCGCTGCCAGTTGGTTGCAAACTGCTTAGCGGACAAGCTCCCGGCAACGCTCCCCAATAGGAACATGCTGGAAGACCATACCATGACCACGGGTGGGTCAGGATAACTCTCTCCCACATCTCCAGGGAGATGGATGGTAAGGAGAGTGTGCACCGTTGCTGTAGGCGCGATCACTCCCAGCATGAGGAAGAGGATGGCCCAGTGTGAGATCGGGGCGACTACACCAGTGGTATTGTTGTTATTGCCTTTGTTGTTGTTATTGGTATCGGTGTTGGTTTGAGCCTTCTCTTTTTCAGGATACGCTATGTTGCTGGATCGGCTTAGAGTGAACAGGATGATGCAGAGCAGTGCGATCGACGAAACCACGATGCAGCCGCTGTACAGCAGCCACTTTTCGTGGCTCAGTGTATCGACGAGATAGTAGGATGTGATGCTGGCGAGACCTAGTGATGTTGCGGTTGCGGCGTTTCGCCGGGATATCGCTTCAGCGGTTTTCTTTTGTTTGCCATAGTGTTGTTTGAAGAGGAAGAAGATCGAGTCGTAGAATGTGGTTGCTGCTATGCCTTCCGCGATGCGACAGAGAATGAATGGGATTGGACTTGTCTCTCCCCATGCGAGGAGGAGGAAGTATCCCCAGATGGAACCGGTCAGCAGCGAGATGGCCACCATGGCGATGGCAGCAGGTGGGAGAAATCGCTCGAGCAGTTTCTCCACTCCGGCTCCTGCTATAAGCCCTGCGTACAGGAAGCCGGTGATGGCCCATGACAAGAAGCCCTTCTCTTTTAGGACCAATGTCAGAGGCCCATTAAAGAGTCCGGTGTAAGCTTGGTATTCTACTGAGATTGCCCACAGCAGCAGAACGAACATTGCCTGCGTGCTCGGCTTCTTGACCAGAGACTTCAGGGTTGACATGGATGCCTCCGTCGCTTGATCGGTTGCTTCTGCCGTTGCAGAACCAGGCAAGTGCCCGGTATTTCCTTAAGTTTCTTTCATTACAAATTGTAACAAACCAAATTATATTCGTAAATAAAGAATATTATTTCTCTTTTGCTATTTTTGTTGATGTTAGCGTCGTAGGAAAAACGAAAGACATCACCACTGTGATGCCTTTCGTTTGATGTTCTAATGATGGAATTGATTCAAAGTTGAACCATTCAGTTGTTGATGACTTGGCAGCACCTATTTACATTTCAGTTGGCTTTGGGAGTCCCAGGATGGTGAGTGCTTCACCCAGATTTTGCAGATAGGTTTTGGTCAACCAAAGTCGAAAGGCTCGCTTTTGCTCATTTTCCTCTTTGTTGACCGGACATTCAACATAGAATTGATTGAAAAATGAACATAATTCATAGGCATAGTTACAGATATAATTGGGTGCTGCGTCTTTCAATGCTGATTCCAGCGTATCCTGCCAGGTAATCATGTGGCGGAGAAGAGCTAGCTCAAAAGGATGGAAATCTTTCCGCTTGATTTGTGCTGGTTTTTGGATCACTTCAGTGTCTGCTTTTTTTAGAATATTAAAGCCGCGTGTATAACTATAAAGCAGGTAGACTCCCGTATTACCAGTTACTTCCGTCGCTTGGTCCAAATCAAAGACGATTTCGGTTTTTAGACCAAAGCGCAACAAATAGTATCGTATCGCCGCGATCGCGATTTCTCGACTCGAAATACCGGATTTGCGCGTTCGTTTTTCTTCAATGACTTTTTCCATTTGTTCAATCAGCTCAGATATTTTAATTCCGATTCCTTGTCTACCGGACATTGTATAAGAAGCTTTTTGATCGGATGTATCAATTCCAAGCCTCTCAGCAGTGGCTGGACTTAAGGAAACGACTCCATAGCTTATATGGTGTAGTTTATCTGCTTGTTCTTCCCAACCTACGGCTTGTAACGCTTCTTTGACCATTTGTTGTGGATATTCTTGGCGTTGATCGATGACATTTAAGACCCGATCAGCTCGACCGTAAGTGGATTTCACTATTCCACTGCGGGCAGTTGTCCAGAGTTGTTCTTGAAATGGTTGATAAGCGAAATCGGTCTTTAAAAGTCCAAATTTCCAAAGGTGATAGGCGATATCTTTGGCTGTGTATGTCAGAATGCCGTTGGAACGGACCAGGACTTTGTCTTGGATATGGTTGGCGTCTGATTCATCATCATCCGCTTGTTTCAGAATCCAGCAACCAGCTAAAGGACCTGTTGTTTCTTTGACGAATCGATCAGATTGTTTTAATAAATGAAAAGCTTGGTCCCAAAATCCTTCACGAACAATGTCGCTTTCCCAAATTAAAAGATCGTAGTGGATATCAAATTCGGCCATTTCTTGTAGCTGCTCGCGTACAATCTTTTCTGCAACAAGATAGCCTTGCCATGCAATGTTGTTATCCCCTTCTTCCAATTGATGTAAGACTTCTTCTCGTTTCTTTTTAAGATCAGGTTGCGTTTGATAAGCTTGATTTACCTCTGCATATAAATCCCAACAGTAATCGCCAAATCGATGATGTTTGTTTGCAAGGGGGATATGCAGGAGCCCTACAACTGTGTCCGCCAATTGGTTTCCCAAATCGTCAATATAATTGTGGACCTCAACATTGTAACCAGCAAATCGATACAGCCGCGCCATTGTATCTCCGATACAAGCATTGCGCAAATGACCAATATGTGCTGCTTTATTGGGATTGATGGAAGTATGTTCAATCACGACTTTTTGTTGAGCTCGGTTTAAGGGGAATTGATATTCAGTTTCCACTGTCTGGGAGAGTGCATTCCAATTAAAGAAAAAGTTAATAAATCCAGGTTTTACAACTTCAACCTGATCAATCAGGTGTAGGAACGAAGAACTGGTTCGTAGTTGGCTGACCAGCTCATCAGCAATTTGTAGCGGTGACTTCCGAAACACTCTTGCGAGTTGCATCGCAACATTGGTTGAGAGATCGCCATGTTCGGGTAGTTGGGGTTGTTCGACGTGAATTTGTAGTTGTTCATCCCATTCCAATTGGTGGGTTTGAAAGAGATGCTGTAATGCTTCTTTGAGATGATCGATTAGTTGTTGTTTGAGCATGCTCGGATACCTCCTTGTTGACAGTTGCTTGAAATCTATTGAAACAGGATCTGCCTTGCTAAAACAATACGCTTAAGACAAATTAGATTCATTATAGTAGATTCCTTCTAGTCCATTCAAGCTTCACCAATTTGCGGATCACTCATGTTACACGCGTTTGCTTGTTGGAATTGTGCGCTTAAGTGGCGAGCGGAGATGCTGTATGGTAACTATTCAAGCGAACTTGATGTCGGATCTGGCTGCTATTATTCGCTGTTTCATCATCTTGGCTTCATTTTGGACCAAGTTAGCAGGAGTTATCGGAATAAAAACCGAACGCTCAACATACATATATCACGAAATGTTCGTTTTTTCGTTGACTTCTCAAAGTGTCGTTGTTAAACTGAAGTTGGTTAGGATTTTTTATAAATAATGAAGAATACTATAACAAATTGCGATAGATTAGGGGTTTTGGTATATGAGTCAACCAAAAGTTGCAGTGATTATGGGCAGCACATCTGATTGGCCAACAATGAAAAAGGCCTGTGAAGTGTTAGCCGAATTGGATGTTGTGTATGAGGCCAAGGTTGTTTCTGCTCATCGGACACCAGATGAAATGTTCCGTTTTGCGGAAACGGCAGAAGCCAAAGGTTTTCGAGTGATTATTGCTGGGGCTGGTGGTGCGGCTCATTTACCTGGAATGGTCGCAGCCAAGACAGTTTTACCGGTGATCGGTGTTCCGGTCCGCTCATCAAGTTTAAATGGGCTGGATTCATTGCTTTCCATTGTGCAAATGCCAGGAGGAGTCCCAGTAGCGACCGTTGCGATTGGCGAGGCTGGTGCTGTGAATGCAGGATTGTTGGCTGCTGAAATACTGGCAACCCATGATACGCAATTAAGAGAACGATTAAAGCAAAGGCGCGAAGAACTTCGCAACAAGGTATTGGAAAGCAGTGATTTATCATGATTCTCCCTGGTCAAACCATTGGTATTTTAGGTGGTGGCCAATTGGGGCGAATGATGATCTTAGAGGGTCGAAAGATGGGCTATCGTTTTCTTACATTAGATCCAGCAAGCGATTGCCCTGCGTCACAAGTGGCGGATCAACATATCTGTGGAGAGTATCACGATCTCACAGCTGCACAACAACTTGCGGAGAAAGCAGATTTAATTCTATATGAGTTTGAAAATATTGATCCGAAGTTAGTAGCACAACTTGAGACAACAACCGATGTTCCACAAGGGAGTCGGTTGCTGACCATCACTCGCCATCGGCTCAAGGAAAAAGAAACGCTTGCGAATCATGGGATTCCCGTAACTCCCTTTCGAGCCGTTCTGCAAAAATCGGATCTCGTTGATGGTTTAGCTGCTTTGGGTACACCTGCGGTATTAAAAACGACAACAGGTGGATACGATGGCAAGGGACAGTGGTTGATCAAAGAAAAGGAAGATATCCAGCAGTTGCCGGATTCACTGTTCTCTTCATCCATTACGTATCTATTGGAGCAGTTTGTGCCTTTTGAACGCGAATTGTCTGTGGTGGTTGCACGCGGTCGAACAGGTGACGTAAAAGCTTTTCCGCCAACAATTAATCTTCATCGCAAGCATATCTTGCATCTATCGGCTGTGGCGGCTGATCGAAACGTAAGTCAGAAGGCGCAACAACTGGCAGTTCGGGTAGCAGAAACACTTGATGTAGTAGGTTTGCTTGCGGTCGAGATGTTTATGCTGCCCGATGGTACGCTATTGGTTAATGAAACGGCTCCACGTCCGCACAATTCAGGGCATTATACGTTTGATGCATGTTCAACTTCACAATTTGAACAAATGTTACGCGCTTGTTTGGGGTTACCGCTGCGTGAAGTAGAGTTATTGGCACCCGCAGTCGTGATGGTGAATTTGCTGGGTGAGCATCAAACGGCATTTTTTAAACAGTTAAAGACTTTGCCTCTCAATGCATATGCCCATTGGTATGGCAAAACAGAGGCAAAAGTAGGAAGGAAAATGGGCCATATCACTTTTTTAGGTGATTCTATTCAAGCATTGATTGATCAAATTGAGCAACTTGCAATTTGGTCCCCTTTCACTACATCAGAACGTAAAGCAATGGATATTTTGCAAGGTTCAGCAAATGAAAGGAAGAGTATGAAGACATGATTGAGCGCTATACGAGACCGGAAATGAGTGCGATTTGGAGCGACAACAATCGCTTTCAAGCATGGTTAGAAGTAGAGATTTTGGCTTGTGAAGCATGGTCAGAATTAGGTGTGATTCCACGCGAAGATGTGGAAAAAATACGTAAAAATGCCAAAATTGATGTGGCGCGCATTCATGAAATCGAAGAAGAAACGCGTCATGATGTTGTTGCCTTTACCCGACAAGTTGCAGAAACACTTGGTCCAGAATCAAAGTGGGTGCATTATGGACTGACTTCAACCGATGTCGTGGATACAGCATTATCTTATCTGCTTTTGCAGGCCAATCGGATTCTCTTAAAAGATATCGATCATTTTATTACAGTATTGAAAGAAAAAGCCCTTGAGCATAAGTATACAGTCATGATGGGGCGCACACACGGTGTTCATGCGGAACCCACTACATTTGGTTTGAAGTTGGCCTTGTGGTATGAGGAGATGAAACGCAACCGCACTCGTTTTCTCGAGGCGATGGAGACGGTGCGCGTAGGAAAAATTTCGGGAGCAGTTGGAACCTATGCCAATATTGATCCCTTTGTGGAGTCGTATGTTTGTGAAAAATTAGGATTGGAACCTGCCCCGATTTCGACACAAACGTTGCAGCGAGATCGCCATGCTGCCTATATGGCAACATTGGCCTTGATTGCGACCTCCCTTGAAAAATTTGCCACCGAGATCCGCGGATTGCAGAAGAGTGAAGTGCGCGAAGTGGAAGAACCCTTTAAGAAAGGCCAAAAAGGCTCTTCTGCTATGCCACATAAACGGAATCCTGTCGGTTGTGAAAATATCTCAGGCTTGGCACGTGTGCTTCGTGGTCATATGCTGTCCGCTTATGAGAATGTTCCTCTCTGGCACGAACGGGATATCTCCCATTCCTCTGTTGAGCGTGTGATTCTTCCCGATGCTACGATTTTGCTCAATTATTTATTGCGGCGCTTTGCTGGTATTGTGAACGAATTACAAGTTTACCCCCAAAATATGAAAAAGAATATGGAACGCACTTTTGGCTTGATCTATTCCCAACGTGTATTGCTGAAACTGATTGAGAAAGGCTTAAAACGAGAAGAGGCGTATGATTGCGTTCAAGCATTGGCCATGCAAGCTTGGGAGGAGCAGCGTCCTTTTCGACCGTTGGTGGAGCAGAATGCATTGATTGCCAAAACCCTTTCACAAGAAGAAATTGATGAATGTTTTGATTATCGCTATCATTTGGCGCGCGTGGATACCATCTTCAAGCGTTTGGGATTGGAGTCATGAGGATCTTTAAGACCAGGAAAGGAATGTGATCATGCAAATCGGTAAACTGCTATATGAGGGGAAAGCAAAGCAGATCTTTGCAACAGAAGATCCAGAGCAAGTGTTGGTGAGATATAAAGATACCGCGACCGCGTTTGATGGCAAAAAGAAAGCGGTACTCGCTGGCAAAGGAGAGTTAAATAATCGGATTAGCGCAATTCTCTTTACTTATCTAGCAGATCAAGGTATTCCCAACCATTTTCTGAAGCGCATCTCCGCCACAGAGCAATTGGTGAAGCGTGTAACCATTATCCCTTTGGAGGTCGTTGTGCGAAATCGCATTGCTGGCTCGTTAGCGAAGCGTTTTGGTTTGCCGGAGGGGCAGCAACTGCAGCGCCCAGTTTTGGAATTTTATTATAAAAATGATGCCTTGCATGATCCCTTGATGAATGAAGATCACATTGCCATGCTTCAATTGGCCGAACCGGATCAGGTTGAGCAGATCAAAGAGATTGCTTTGCAAGTGAATCAGCTTTTATCCGGCTTTTTTTCCGAACGGCAAATCGATTTAGTCGATTTTAAATTGGAATTTGGCCTGGATCATCAGCAACAAGTATTGTTGGCAGATGAGATTTCGCCTGATACCTGTCGATTCTGGGAGAAGGGAACAGGCAGAAAGCTGGATAAGGATCGTTTCCGCCGTGATCTGGGACAAGTGCTTGAGAGTTATGAAGAAATTTTACAACGGCTTGGAGGCAAGAAAGATGTATAAAGCATTGATTCGTGTGACTTTAAAAGAGAGCGTATTGGACCCACAGGGAGCAGCAGTCAAAGATTCACTGCATGCGATGGGCTTTCAGGATATACAAGATGTTCGCATTGGCAAATTTCTCGAGGTTTTGATTGATGCCGATAATCAAGTTGCTGCAGAGGAGCAGGTACAAACCATCTGTCAAAAGTTATTAGCCAATCCGGTGATTGAAAACTTTTCGTTTCAGTTAAAGGAGGAGTCCTAATGCGTTTTGCGGTTGTGGTGTTTCCGGGCTCCAACTGTGATATGGATTGTGTTCATGCTGTAGAAGATGTGCTACAACAGCCTGTTAAACCGGTTTGGCATCAGGATGAAGATCTTTCCCCATATGATGCCATTATTTTGCCNGGCGGTTTCTCTTATGGTGATTATTTGCGGACAGGTGCATTGGCTCGCTTTTCGCCTGTCATGAAGGGAGTCAAACGCGCCGCTGCCGAAGGCAAATTGGTAATTGGTATTTGCAATGGTTTTCAGATTTTGTTAGAGGCTGGCTTGTTACCTGGAGCGATGTTGCGCAATGATTGTTTAAAGTTTCGTTGTCGGCTGCAGTCACTTTCTGTGGCGAATGCCAATACGCCTTTTACTGGAAACTATGAGTTAGGAGAACACATCCAACTGCCAATTGCGCATGGAGAAGGCAATTATTATTGCGATGAAACGACATTGGCCTCATTAAAGAAAAACAATCAAATTGTTTTCCAATATGAAGAGGAAAATCCCAATGGATCAATTGAGCGAATTGCGGGCATTACCAATCGCTCAGGAAACGTGTTAGGGATGATGCCGCATCCCGAACGAGCGGTTACCCCTTGGATGGGGAGTGAAGATGGCGTTCGCTTATTCACATCGATGTTAGCGTATTGGAGGAAACAACATGTATCGTGAGCCGAGTCCAGAAATGATTCGGGAACAAAAGCTGTATAAAGAGATGGGCTTGACAACAGCAGAATATGAGAAGGTGGTCTCGCATCTCAAACGCCTGCCCAACTGGACTGAAATCGGTATTTATAGCGTGATGTGGTCAGAGCATTGCAGTTACAAAAACTCCAAGCCATTGTTGCGGCGATTGCCAACGAAAGGGAAACGTGTTTTGCAAGGACCTGGCGAGGGTGCAGGCGTGATCGACATTGGTGATCAACAAGCCGTTGTTTTTAAGATCGAAAGTCACAATCATCCCTCTGCAGTTGAACCGTTTCAGGGGGCTGCTACTGGGGTTGGCGGTATTATTCGCGATGTATTTTCGATGGGAGCGCGACCGGTTGCTTTATTAAATTCATTGCGCTTTGGCGAGCTGAAGAGTCCACGCGTAAAGTATTTATTTGAAGAAGTGGTTGCTGGCATTGCTCATTATGGAAACTGTGTTGGGATCCCGACAGTGGGTGGAGAGGTCGTGTTTGATCAAGCCTATGAAGGCAATCCATTGGTTAACGCCATGTGTGTAGGCGTTTTGGAGCACCACCAGTTGCAAAAGGGCATTGCCAAAGGNATTGGTAATAAGGTGATCTATATTGGCGCCAGCACGGGCCGCGATGGCATTCATGGCGCTACCTTTGCCTCGGAAGAGTTAAGTGAAGAATCGGAAGAAAAGCGTTCAGCAGTCCAAGTGGGCGATCCTTTTATGGAAAAATTGTTGTTAGAAGCCTGCTTGGAGATGATTCAAAAAGACTTGCTGGTTGGGATTCAAGATATGGGAGCAGCGGGCTTGACTTCTTCCAGTACAGAGATGGCAGCCAAAGGGAAATGTGGACTTGAGCTAAATCTTGATCTTGTCCCGCAGCGCGAAACCGAAATGACTCCATATGAAATTATGTTATCAGAATCGCAGGAACGAATGCTGGTGGTGGTTGAGCCTGCCCATGTTGAGGAAGTCCAAGCGATTTGTGATCGCTGGGGACTTCAGTCAGCGGTAATTGGTGAAGTGGTGGCTGGAGATCGTTATCGTTTGTATTATCAAGGAAAGCTTGTGGCCGATATTCCGGTGCAATCGCTGGTTGATGATGCGCCTGTTTATGTACGAGAAGCCAAAGAGCCAGCTTACTATGTTGAGAATCAATCCATCCAGCCAGAACAGAGACTAGCGACGATTGATCCGCAGGAAGCTTTTGAAAAGGTTTTATCCTCTCCCAATATTGGCAGTAAAAAGTGGGTTTATGAGCAATATGATCATACTGTTCGCACTAGCACCGCTGTACGACCAGGTTCCGATGCTGCTGTGATTGTATTGCGAGGAACGGAAAAAGCTTTGGCGATGTCAACGGATGGCAATGGTCGATATGTATACTTAGATCCTGTTCAAGGTGGACAGATTGCTGTAGCAGAAGCAGCGCGCAATGTGGTCTGTGCTGGTGCAGAGCCTTTGGGAATCACCAATTGCCTCAATTTTGGCAGTCCGGAAAAACCGGAAATTTATTGGCAGTTATCCAAGGCGATTGACGGAATGAGTGAAGCGTGTCGCGCCTTTGATATTCCGGTGATTAGCGGTAATGTCAGTTTATATAATGAGACGGATGGTGAGGCGATTTATCCTACACCGATTGTTGGTATGGTGGGGCTGCTTACAAGTTATGACCATATGACAACCAAGGATTTTAAAGCGGCAAACGATCAGATTTTATTATTGGGTGAGACCAAAGCGGAATTGGGTGGCAGCGAGTTGCAAGTGCTGATCGAAGGAAAGGCAAGTGGACGTCCGCCAAAACTTGACTTGACGTTGGAACAGAAAGTGCAACAGTTGCTGCGAAAGCTGATTCGAAAAGGATTGATACAGTCAGCACATGATGTATCCGAAGGGGGATTGGCAGTCGCGTTGGCGGAAGCATGTGCTGAGGCAAGGCTCGGTGCGAAAGTAGAGCTCACTACTGATCTTGTACCTACGCTCTATCTGTTTAGTGAAAGTCAATCACGTATTCTTATATCGGTTCAAACCGAAGTGGTGGAGCAAGTAATGAAAGAAGCGAGCGAGGCCGGTGTGCCTTGTCAGCGGATTGGGGAAGTAGTTGCTACGAATCAATTTGAGGTTCGTGTCAATCATCAACCAGTTTTGCAATATGCGCTTGAGCAAGTACAAAAACTTTGGGAGGAGGCCATCCCATGCAGGATGAATGCATCTTCGATGAGCTAAATGAAGAATGTGGCGTTTTTGGCGTGTATCGTCATCATAATGCCGCACAACTGACCTACTATGGTTTGCATGCATTACAGCATCGAGGACAAGAGAGTGCGGGAATTGTCAGTACAAATGGGGACTACTTTCGCATTCATCGCGGGACTGGCCTGGTAACGGAAGTGTTTGATCAAGCGCGTCTTGAGCAGTTAACGGGCGAAATCGCGATTGGTCATGTTCGGTATTCAACGACAGGCGAGACGGGCCTGACCAATGCGCAACCTTTGGTGTTTAACTATGCTGGCGGTGAGATTGCCATTGCTACCAATGGCAATCTCGTGAATGCAGCCAGCATACGTAAGAAATTAGAAGCGAAAGGATCGATTTTTCAAACCACAACGGATACCGAAGTGATTGCTCATTTGATTGCTCGTTCCAACTGTGACCGTTTTGAAGAGGCAGTGAAGGAAGCGTTAAATCAATTAGTCGGAGCATATGCGCTATTGATTCTCACCAATCAGCAATTCATTGTGGTGCAGGACCCGCATAGTCTTCGGCCCTTGTCATTGGCGAAGTTAGGAGATGCGTATCTGTTTTCATCCGAAACGTGTGCATTTGATGTNGTGGGAGCTGAATTTGTACGTGAAGTTGAGCCAGGTGAGATGTTGATTCTGGATCAAAATGGGTTTCGTGTGACTCGATTTGCGCCGGCAGCAAAAAAGACAGTGTGTTCCTTTGAATACATTTATTTCGCACGACCGGACAGCGATATTGGTGGTGTCAATGTGCATATGGCCCGCAAGCGAATGGGACGCAAATTGGCAGAGGAAGCGCCGGTTGAAGCGGATGTCGTNACGGGCGTGCCCGATTCCAGTACTTCGGCAGCGATTGGTTTTGCCGAAGCGACTGGAATTCCATACGAGTTGGGTCTCATCAAAAACCGTTATGTTGGCAGGACTTTTATTCAGCCAAGTCAAGCGTTGCGTGAGCAAGGTGTAAAAATGAAGTTAAGTGCTGTGCGGAAAGTGGTGCAAGGAAAACGAGTTGTCATGGTGGATGATTCCATCGTGAGAGGAACGACCAGCCGTCGCATTGTCCAATTGTTGCGCGATGCGGGTGCTACGGAGGTGCATGTGCGGATTAGTTCTCCACCTGTAAAATATTCTTGTTATTATGGCATTGATACCGCTAATCGTGAACAATTGATAGCAGCGCAACATACCGTTGAAGAGATTCGACAGGAGATTGGAGCGGATAGCTTGGCGTTTATTAGTCAGGAAGGGCTGATTGAAGCGATTGGTCAATTAGGAGAAGGATCTCATAAAGGTCATTGTTTGGCTTGTTTTACGGGAAAATATCCGACAGAAGTCGAATCGGATTTAAGGTTGGAGGCTAAACAGATATGAGTGAAGCCTACAAAAAAGCTGGGGTTGATATTGATGCAGGCAATGAAGCTGTGGAGCGGATGCAGGCTCATGTTAAGCGTACCGCCCGGCCGGAAGTGTTAAGCGATCTGGGGAGTTTTGGTGGTTTGTTTGCACTAAAACATATGCAAGAACCGATTTTGGTATCAACTACGGATGGTGTTGGAACCAAATTAAAAATCGCTTTTTCGCTGGATCAACATGATACAATTGGTATCGATTGCGTCGCAATGTGTGTCAATGATTTGGTGGTACAAGGAGCCGAGCCATTGTTTTTTCTCGACTATTTAGCGACAGGAAAATTAAAACCCGAAAAAGTTGAAAAGATTATAAAAGGGATCGCAGATGGTTGTCAACAAGCAGGTTGTGCTTTAATTGGAGGAGAAACTGCGGAGATGCCGGGGATGTATCAAACTGATGAGTATGATCTTGCTGGCTTTGCCGTCGGAGTGGTAGAGAAAGAGCAATTAATCGATGGGCGACATATTCGAGCCGGCGATCAAATCATTGGTTTCGCCGCTAGCGGTTTACACAGTAACGGCTTCTCCTTGGTGCGAAAAGTGTTGCTGGAAGATCGAGCGTATGATTGGTCGGAGCGAGTTCCACATAGCAAGCAGACCTTGGCTGAAGCATTGTTAACACCAACTAAAATTTACGTTCGGCCTGTTCTTACGCTGATGGAATCCTTCACCATTAAAGGGGCAGCGCATATTACCGGCGGAGGATTGATTGAGAATATCCCCAGAGTTCTGCCAACTGGGCTGCAAGCAGTGATACATCCGGATTGTTGGCCACAACCGGCTATCTTTAAATGGTTACAAACAGAGGGAGATTTGAAAACATCGGATATGTATCNCACTTTTAACATGGGCATTGGCATGGTGTTAATTGTTTCAAAAGAGGAGGCAGAAGGGGTATTGGCGTTTGCCCAGAAGTTAGGAGAAGAGGTTTATTTGATTGGAGAAATTGTAGAGGGAGAACATGGAGTTGTACTTGAGAAGGTGAATGGTTCATGAGCATTGCCNTCTTTGCTTCTGGCAACGGAAGTAACTTTCAGGCGATTGTCGAGCGTGCACAACAAGAAAAATGGCCACAACCGGTCTCGCTATTGATTTGTGATCAACCGAAGGCAAAGGCGCTTCAGCGTGCCGAGAAATTCAACATCCCTTCGCAAGTCATTGATTTTAAGCAATTCTCATCGAAGGTTGCATATGAGAAGAAGATTCTTACATATTTAAAACAGTATCAGATTGAGTGGATTGTATTAGCGGGCTATATGCGACTGATTGGACCGACCATTTTGGATGAGTATGAAGGGAGAATTGTCAACATTCATCCATCTTTGCTTCCGGCTTTTCCAGGGCTCAATGCGGTAGAAAAGGCTTTTACCTATCCAGTGAAAATTTCCGGTGTGACGGTTCATTTTGTCGATGAGGGGATGGATACAGGTCCGATTATTGCCCAAGAAGCTGTATCGATTGAGGAGCACGATACGTTAGAGTCCTTTGAAACAAAAATCCATCAGGTTGAACATCGGCTTTATCCGGAAGTTGTCCTGCAATTGATTCAAGGGAAAATTCAATATAAAAGGAGANGTGACGAGTGAGTCAGGTAAAACGAGCTTTGATCAGTGTTTCCGATAAAACGGGGATTGTGGAGTTCGCAAAGGAATTGGTTGAACAGAAGGTTGAAATCATTTCGACAGGCGGTACGCTGCGTACACTAAAGGAGGCGGGCATTCCTGCTGTTTCGATTTCCGAAGTGACTCACTTTCCCGAAATCTTAGATGGTCGCGTGAAGACCTTGCATCCAGCGGTGCATGGTGGATTACTGGCGATCCGGGAAAATGAAAAACATCGTGAGCAGATCGAAGCACATCAAATTCAACCTATCGACTTAGTAGTAGTCAATTTGTATCCGTTTCAAGAGACGATTAAAAAGCCCAATGTTTCATTAGCAGAAGCAATTGAGATGATTGATATTGGCGGTCCGGCGATGCTTCGCTCCGCTGCCAAAAATTATCGGGATGTAACCGTACTGGTTGATCCAAAGGATTATGAGCGGGTGATTGATGAGATCAAAGCAAATCAGCAAACAGAGCTGGAAACGCGCTATTATCTAGCTACCAAGGCTTTTGAGCATACTGCTGCTTATGATGCCTTAATCGCGAGCTATTTCCGGCAGCATGGCGGCGATCCATTTCCAGAACAGCTTACACTTACTTATGAAAAACAACAATCGCTTCGTTATGGTGAAAATCCACATCAAAATGCAGCTTTTTATCGGGAACCGCTTGTCGCCAGCGGGAGGTTGGCGAATGGCAAACAGTTACAGGGAAAAGAGCTTTCCTATAATAATATTAATGATGCAAGTTCCGCTTTGGCTTTGGTGCGGGAATTTGACGAACCAACAGTTGTTGCTGTCAAACATATGAATCCTTGCGGAGTTGCCAGAGGAAAAACCATTGCTGAAGCATTTCGACGGGCATATCAAGCTGATCCGGTTTCGATTTTTGGCGGGATCGTTGCAGCCAATCGTATCATTGATCAGCAGACAGCAGAGCAAATGGTGGAAATCTTTTTAGAGATTGTGATTGCACCAGGATTTGAACCCGAAGCGCTTACAATCCTGAAAGAAAAGCCCAATCTACGGTTGTTACAAGTGGAGCAGCTGCAAGCATCGGGAACAACGTTCCAGACCGTATCTGTTGATGGTGGACTTCTGATTCAAGAGGCAGATCAAAAANAGATTCGCAGAGAAGATTGCAAAGTTGTTACAAGCCGTCAGCCAACCGAGGTAGAGTGGGAACAATTGCAATTTGCCTGGAAAGTGGTAAAACATGTAAAATCAAACGCAATTGTCTTAGCTAAAGATTTCCATACCATTGGCGTTGGTGCAGGGCAAATGAATCGCGTTGGTGCTGCTGAAATTGCGATCCGACAAGCAGGTGAGAAGGCAAAGGAATCCGTCTTGGCTTCTGATGCATTTTTTCCGATGCCCGATACAGTGGAGAAAGCAATTGAGGCAGGTGTAACAGCTATTATTCAGCCGGGTGGGTCCATTCGCGATCAGGAATCGATCGACCTGGCTGATCAACATGGGATCGCCATGGTCTTTACGGGGATTCGCCATTTTAAACATTAATATGGGTGAAAAGTTGAAAGAACAGATCACTTTGTTTCATTCAAATGTTGATCAGTTTATAGTGATGATAATTTTGTCATAGACCCATCATATCTTAACGAAGTTTTCATGAAATCAACCTCTTTTACACAATACTATATTCAAAATGGTGTAAAAGGGGTTGAGACGATGCTTCGTTGGGCTTTCTTTTGGGTTTTGGTTCTTGCTGGCATGAGTGGCTTGATTGATTGGGCAATGGATGTGGATCTGACAACTTGGCAAATGCAATTGCGTCTCATCGCGGCAGTGACGTTTTTGTGTGCGCTGATAGCAGGAAGTCTGTTTACTTTTAGCCGCAAGCGCTTTTATAAAGAAGAATGGTCGTTTATTCTGATCCTGGTGACAGTTGGTTTGTTTGGTATTAGTATGATTTAGTTTCGATTTGGGAGGGACAGTTGTGCGGATATTGGTAATTGGCAATGGTGGAAGAGAACATGCTTTGGTTTGGAAATGTAAGCAAAGTCCGAAAGTGAAGGAGATTTTCTGTGCCCCTGGAAATGGCGGAATTGAAGAGTTGGCAACTTGTGTCAATATCAACCCGACTGATCAGGATGAGTTATTACAGTTTGCCAAACAGATGGAGATTGATCTGACGATTGTTGGGCCGGAAGCACCATTAGTTGAAGGGATCGTGGATCTGTTCGAAAGCCATGAATTGCCGATTTTTGGTCCGCGAAAACAGGCAGCTATGATTGAGGGCAGCAAACATTTTGCCAAAAAGTTGATGAAAAAGTATGGCATTCCGACTGCTGACTATCAGACCTTTACGGATGCGAAAGAAGCAAAGGCGTATGTCCAACAAAAAGGAGCCCCCATTGTGATCAAAGCAGATGGGCTGGCAGCCGGGAAAGGTGTTGTTGTTGCACAAACTGTGGAAGAAGCAGAAGAAGCCATTGATAAGGCGATGGAAGAACGGGTTTTTGGTGAAGCAGGTGCCAAAGTAGTGATCGAAGAGTTTTTGGAAGGACAAGAGATTTCCTTAATGGCATTTGTGGATCAACACACGTTGAAACCAATGGTAGTATCACAGGATCATAAGCCGGTTTTTGATCGCGATCAAGGCCCCAATACTGGTGGAATGGGCGCATATTCGCCAGTACCTCAGATACCAAGTGAGGTTGTTCAGCAAGCCATTGATCAGATTTTGCTTCCCATTACCAAAGCGTTCCGTGAAGAGAATATCCTCTATCGAGGTGTGTTATATGCTGGTTTAATGGTCACCTCAGAAGGCCCAAAGGTCGTCGAATTTAATGCGCGGTTTGGAGATCCAGAAACGCAAGTGGTTTTGCCGAGATTAAAAAGCGATTTGGTCGATATTCTGTTAGCGGTTGTTCGTGATCAACTTGAGGAACAAACCATTGAGTGGAGCGATGAGGCAGCCGTTTGCGTTGTGATGTCAGCGAATGGTTATCCGTATACCTATCAGACAGGTGATGTGATCACAGGGATCCCTGAACCGAGTGAAAAACAAATTGTCTTTCATGCTGGAACCAAAAAATTTGAAGAACAGCTTCGCACCAATGGCGGCAGAGTGCTAGGTGTGACNGCATTGGGGCAAAATTTATTGGAAGCAAGAGACCGGGCTTATCATGTTGTAAAACAGATTTCGTTTTCTGGAAGTCATTATCGTACGGATATTGCTGCCAAAGCATTGCGTTTGCCAACTGAAAGCAAACGAAGTACAGATTGAGCATGACAATGAAAGGCCCCTCAGGATTGAGAGGCCTTTCAAACCAGTAAAATTAGCAAAAATCATTGATAGCTGGCTTCTCTTATAGAAGAGGAAACACGATTCACGCATCTATGTTTAGACTTGATGATTATCCATTTTCATTTGTTTGTTGCCTGTATATAAATATTCCGTCAGTGACTGACCACAATGACTTTTCCCATCAATTGATATTTTCGCAACCATTCTGCTAAGTGTCAACCGATTTTGGCAGTTTGTTTGCTTCCTTGAATTGTCATTGCTTCAATTGGAATTTCAAACCACCATGCACCATCTGACTTGCGTTTTGGTTGAAATCCAGCTTTTTTTAGTGTACGCGCAACTGTCCAGCTTGCTGTATACACTTTTGCATGATTGGTTGATTCATCAAACTGGATCACCGTTTCTTTTTCCGCTTCACTAAGCGCCATAATGATTCTCACACTCCTATTCGGTTAAGATATCACAAAACAACGAACCTATGTTCTTGTTTGTNCCTTCATTTTATCATGATGGATAAAAATTGCCACCTTCTGTTTTGAAAAGTTTTACCCTATTTTTCGACAAGAGGTTACAGAAAGCCTTCTTTTTTTTTAAAAAATCGATCAAATAGGGTCGATAATTATTTTTCAGGAAAGAGTTGTATCACAAAGCGGCATTATGAAACGACGCCATCAGTTTGTGTGAGTCTCATTGTTCGTTGTGGAGATTATCATTTTCAACTTATAGATGAGATAAAGATAAGAGTGCGATGAACGGTTTCGAGATCACTGATGGTCCATCATCTTCGTGGTCAGTCCATAGGGGAACCTCTCCCTTCACATATAGTCGTCACATGTAAGGAAAGCGTTTCCGTAAACAGGCTAACAAAAATTGTTTGAAAGAAATGTAGTATACGATAGTCTATTACCCGCTTTTCAGCAAAATAAAAACAAAGAAATAGATAATTATAAAAAGAAATATTGTTTACATGATTCGCTAGCACTTTGGAAAACGAAACCCCGATCACTCTGAATGATCGGGGTTCCCCATTACTTGGTCGTTTCATTAAAAATGGATATTGCATCTTTGTGATCCTGATCCTTTGTACTTCTTCCTAATAGATCCATCACTGGACAGTAACGGAGTATTCCTTCACCCACTTTCATGGCAAACATGAATGTCATGAACCAGGGAAAGTGATATTTTCTTCGACTAGCTTGTACAATACAATAGGCAAGTCCGATCAACCCACATGTGATTCGGATGAGTGCATCGTAGGTTCCGATATTTTTTTTCAACGATTTTTTCCCTCCTTGTGCTGAAAGTTGAACTGAGATTAGTATTTGTAGATTTTTGATGTTTGATTACCATGAATCAATGGAAATAATCTAAGGGGGTCATGTGAAAAAGGCGATCAATCTGAGGAAAAGAGGATAANGGAAATCCATGGAGAAGAACAAGATGAGTATGTTATAATGAATCAGATTATCGCAACAAACATGGATAGATCGGATTCAAACCAAGTTCATCCAAGCAAAATCAAATAAAAAAGGGAGTATAAACTCTTGATCAGATATCATAATCGATCCATCGTTGTAGGTTATACACTGTTTTTATATCTATCCATATTATTAACGCCATTTCTACCACCAGTTGCTTTGGTGCTGATTGGTGTTATGACGTTGATTCATAACGATAAATGGAATCTCAAGAGCTTTCCAGAAGGCATTTTTATTGGCTTTATGGTTTTATCGATTATCAGTTGGTATTTTAATCCATCTTGGTTCGATAATGGGATTCCAATCGGGATTGTTCCNGTAATGACGTTTGGCTTTTATTACTTGCTATCGGTATGGATGCGAAATATTGTCAACTGGAATTGGGTAGAAATACAAAGGTTATATCTCTTTTTTTGGTTGGGTGGCATTTATGTTGCACTGATCGTGATTATTCAACAAATTGATTGGCCCGTTTTAAATCATTCTACCTTGGGGCATCTATTGGAATTTTATCGTGAATATCAATGGCAATCTGAAAATTCTGTCCGCAGTGTCGGAACCGCTGGAAATTCCAATTTAGCAGCGGCAATGCTAATCTGTTTTTCTTTAATGAGCATCTATGCCTTAAGCATCTTAAAAGAGACTTGGCATAAAGTTGCNGCAATGTTGACCTTTGTGCTTTTCTGTACAGCTATATGGTGTACAGGATCGCGTGGTGCTTGGGTTGGACTTGTCATTGGCTTGATTGTACAAGTATGGATGACAGGACATCGCAGACGTACTCTTGTTTTGGGGATTTCCCTGTTAACATTGGTGATGGTTTATCCCGAAATTATTCCTCGGACGGATACATTGGTCAGCACCTTTAAGGTTCGCTTCATTGTTTGGTCCAACGCGTTTGATATTTTTCAGGAGCATTGGTTGGTAGGGACCTTACCGCTTCATTTTGGTCAGCTCTTTTTAGCACGGACGGGTTTTCATGTTTTTCATGCGCATAATGTTTTTCTGGGCATCGCAGCGGAATTTGGCATTATTGGATTGGGCTTATTTATCTTTTTAATCCTGATGACCATACGTCGAGCGAGACGCTGGCGAAAAACAGCCAATTCAAAAGAAGAGAAGCGTTTGGCTGGTATGCTGATTTCACAGACTGTCGCCTTATTGGGACATGGAATGTATGATTATCCGATTATCTCTCCACAAGTCGGCCTTATTTTTATATTAAGCATTATCATCATTCATATTCAGTATGAACGAAGATGTGTCAAACGTCCTGAGTGGAGTGAACCACAAGAAGTTCGTGAAGTACCCTTCGACTATAAGTGGGTTTCCTCTCTGTATTTATTATTTCGTGATTTCTGGAAGGTTAAACGGATCAAGGAATAATAAAAAAACGGTTGAGGCTGAGCTTAGCTCAGTCTTTTTTTTCGGTAATCAAGATCTTATCCGTTTATTTTGCCATTGGCAGTTGGTCTGTTTCATCATCGAGTTGATTGTTGTTAAGAGGGTATAGATCAATATTTTTCGGACAATCATGACAATAGGAGAAATTGAAACAAAAGTCAGAGGTGAGAACATGCGATATTGCCAATGGTTTTTTTGTTTTTGCTTTGCAGTGACTAGCTGGTTGTTGTTTTTTTTCAGTGGAAGTGATGTTGAAGCGAGCAGTCCTAAAGTGATTCAAGTGAAAAAAGGAGATACGCTCTATCAAATTGCCAAGGAGTATCAGTGTCGTCTGCAGGATCTTGTTAAACTAAATCAAATATCTGATCCCTCCTTAATTCAAGTTGGTCAAAAATTGCTGATTCCGAAACGATCAGCTCAAGTGAAAGCCGTTGCCAAGAAAACACCATCTTTTTCTAGAGGAAAGTATCTTGGCACTTTTACGTTAACAGCATATACAGCTGGCGTAGAATCCACCGGAAAAACGCCGGATGACCCTGAATATGGAATCACTGCCAGTGGAACAAAAGCATTGGATGGAATCACTATTGCCGTTGATCCAAATGTGATTCCCATTGGTTCCCGAGTCTATATTGAGGGCATTGGTTATCGTATTGCGCAAGATGTAGGCTCATCCATCAAAGGAAACCGCATCGATGTCTATATCAATGATCTAAAAATGGCAAAAGAATTTGGAGTGAAGAAGAATGTTCGTGTAGAATTAATTGAATAGGAAGCGATCGATCGCAAAGAAGAGTACATCAACGGTTAATTGAGGTGGAGAAAATGGCCAAACGACGCAAGAAGGAAAAGAGAGTCGAAGCCATTGATGAAA
>JGI1652J44930_10000243_pt1 | contig 21941 bp, 22 predicted proteins | sample NewIslsDNAsample_FD_44930 | JGI IMG/M metagenome (IMG submission 44930)
TATTTAAAGAACGGAACAAAGAATTAATAAGACAGAGCTTTATTTATTAAGAGTTCTGTTTTTTTTTATGAAAAAATTGTTACCTCTTTCTTTATGGGGAAAAATTGGAATCCAAATAAAAATGACTGGAGTCATATTCCATAAATGAAAGTAATGACTAAAGATAGTATTTCGTCTTTTACTAATTCCTTACACTATAAGTAGAACTTTAAGGGAGGAAGAACCATGATCGATGTGATAGATTTAACAAAAAGATTTAAACAAAAAGAAGTAGTGCGACAAGTCAATATGTATTTGGAAAAAGGGGAAATTGTCGGTTTACTAGGTCCAAACGGTGCAGGGAAATCAACAACGATTTCTATGATTTCATCCTTAATCCCACCGACAAGTGGAGATGTACGATTGAAAAATGAAAGTATTATAAAAAATCCTTCAGAGATTCGAAAAATACTAGGTGTTGTCCCGCAAGAAATAGCTCTCTATACAGATTTAACTGCTGAAGAAAACCTTCAATTTTTTGGGAAAGTTTACAAGCTACCCAATCATTTATTAAAGAAAAAAGTAGATGAAGTTCTGGAGCAAATTGGTTTAACAGAACGAAGAAAAGATATAGTCAAAACATTTTCAGGCGGTATGAAACGTCGGTTAAATATTGGCATCGCTCTTATGCATGACCCAGAAATTATTATTATGGATGAGCCGACCGTCGGCATTGATCCTCAATCAAGAAATTACATTTTAGAAACAGTAAAACGATTAAATCAAGAAAAACAAATGACAGTATTATATACGAGCCACTATATGGAAGAAGTCGAGTTTTTATGTAACCGAATTTACATTATGGACCAAGGTTCTATTATTGCTTCCGGAACGAAAGAAGAAATCAAAAATATTTTATCATCCGAAAATACTATTCTTATAAAAGTATCTCAAGTGAAGGATGAATTTTTACAAGAGCTATATCATGAACCTCTTATTAATCGAGTGATGGTACAAGAAAAAGAGATTTCAATTATAGTTCCGAAAGAGGTAAATATTTTCAAAACATTATTAGCATTTGCTGAAAAAACGAATACCGAAATTCATGCGGTAGAAGTAAAAGCTCCTTCATTAGAAGATGTCTTCTTGCATTTAACAGGAAGAGCTTTAAGGGATTAGGAGGAATTCAAAATGATATTAACATTTGTAAAAAAACAGCTGCTCTTAATGTTAAGAAATCGACAAGAGCTCCTCGTATTATTAGGAATGCCTCTAGTTTTAATTTCCATATTAGGTTTTGCCCTGCAGGGAGCCATGGATAATGATGTTCCTGTAGTAAAAGCAAAAGTTGCTTGGATTGAACATTCCAATGAAAAGGAAGATCTTTCATTATTTAAAGAAGAAATCGAAAAAAGCCCGATTCCTAAAGAACAACTTGAAGAGATTTTAATCAGTATAACTGAGCTCCAACCTGTTTATCACTTAAAAGAATTGTTGTTAAGTGAAGAATTAAGGGAGCATATTGAGTTAGTGGAAAAAGACGTAAATGACTTAAATAATGTGAAAAATGATGATGAATTTTCAGCGATTATTGAAATTCCGAAATTATTCTCGTATGAATTATTGAACTATATTTTTTTAAACAGAGGTGAACGCCCTTTTATAAATGTGTATAAAAATGAGGGAAAAGAAATTTCTGCTTCAATAGTAGAAGAAGTATTACATTCCTATCAAACTCAATCTTCCTTATATACTATTATTGGAAAAAATGGACTAACGGAAAATATGCCATACAATAATATAGATATTCAAGGTACAATCGACACAGTTACGAATAAAAAGCCGTTATCTGCGATGATGTATTATTCCGTTGGTATGTGTGTCATGTTTGTTTTATTTGTTGCATCTAGTATCGCTACTTATACGTTCCGAGAAAGAGAACTTCATGTATTTGATCGAATTATTTTAGGAAATGTATCAAAATGGTCGTATTTTTTTGGGAACTATATTTCAGCGATTATTATTTCATTTATACAAATTATGATCCTTTACGGTGTTTCGGCTCTTGTTTACGGAATTTATTGGCCGAATATAATGGCATTCATTGTTGTGTCACTCTGTATTTGTTTAGCAGTAGGAGGGATGGCAGCCTTGTTAACGGCCATCAACTTTAGATTAAATTCATTAATGTTGACGAGTTTCTTTGGCAGCGTTTTAATCTTTGTTTTCTCTTTTGTTGGTGGAAGCTTTTTTCCAGCAGGAGAATTATCGCCGGTGATTCAATTACTCGGAAATTTAACCCCAAATGGATCTGGGATGACTGCATATTTAAAAATTTTACAAGGGTATGGGATCAGAGATATCATGGATTCTCTTATTTTTCTATGTAGTTTCAGTGCATGTATGCTTATTTTAGCTGTCATTAGTTTCCCGAAAAGGGGGAAAGCGATATGATAAAAATTTTAATGATTAAATTGAGATTATTATTGAGAAAGCCAATTCCATTTATTTCAACTACCGTCTTATTATTTATGCTCACACTGCTGATGGGTTCAGGGCATGAAATAAAAATTAAAGTTCCTGTTTATAGTGAACATAATCATTTACAAGAATCAACGATATGGAAAGAACTAGAAAAATCAAAAGTGTTTGATTTTCAATGGTCAACGAAGGAAAAGGTTGAAAAATTGGTTAGTGAAGGAAAAGCAGAGGCAGGAATCGAATTGAAAGAGACAGATTTCCGACTCATTATTTCTTCCAATACCGAAAATGTTAATGTTATTCATCAATATGTACATTCGATTTATTCACAAGAATTGATTCGAAAAAATATTTTAACTGCTGCTGAAAATTCAAACATCGATACAAAACAATTAGAAATGCAACTAGATGAGGTAAAGGAAAAACCTATATTTGAAACGAAACAAAAATTATTCAGAAGTGATGACACAGTCATAATTAATGACAGTCTTCATTCCATTTTCGGTTTTTCGTTATTTATGGTTATTTATACCATTGCGTATAACGTATTGCATATTTTAGAGGAGAAAAAAGGAGGTATGTGGGATCGCATGATATTATCTCCTTTAAAAAAATGGGAGATGTATACAGGAAATTTACTGTTTAGTTTCATTACAGGATATTTCCAAGTAGTCATCGTATTTGCCGTCTTTTATTTTACAGGTGTTGAGTTTTACGGAGGCTTTTGGAAAACTTTAATTATTTTAATCCCGTATGTATTTTGTATAGTCGCTTTATCCATTTTTATTACAGGTTTAGTGAAAAATATACAGCAATTTAATGCCATTATTCCACTAGTGGCCGTTAGTTTTGCGATGATAGGAGGAGCTTATTGGCCGCTTGAAATTGTAACATCAAAGGTATTATTAACGGTATCTAAATTTGATCCGATAACGTATGGAATGGAAGCGTTAAAAGGTGTAACCATTTATGGAATGAATATATCTGATTTAATGTATCCTATAAGTATTCTAGTCTTAATGGGAGTCATTCTCATTGGAATTGGGATAAATTTAATGGAAAAAAGGCATGTGTAAATACAAAACTCCTAATCATTTGAGATGGTTAGGAGTTTTCTTTTGAAATCATTGTAAATAATATAAGGATGATTTTTAATAAAATTCTGGCTAAATAGTGTATTTGGGAGTATTCGGCATGATATTGAAGGATTTTTATATATAGGAGAGGTGCATTAAACTAAGATGGAAATATACAGAAATATAAAGGAATATGAATCGATAGGCAATTTGGGTTAGTTATTGATTAAAGATATAATAAATTCATCGTAGAATTAAATTCGTCGCGAAAAGGGGGATAAGTAGGTGTTTCTTTTTGCAAAAACTATTAAACAACTATAAGACATATTTACAAAAGGAACAAAAATCAGAAAACACCATTCAAATGTATCTTCAAGAGGCGGATCGATTCCTTAAGTTTGTGACTTTTTTTGAAAATTCATTGAAAAACATTAATGAACAGCATGTAATCAAATATCGTAATCAATTATTAAAAGATGGGAAAAAAGTTTCAACCATTAACAAATCAATATCCACTTTAAGTTCCTTCTTTACATGGGCCTGCCAAGAAGGTTATTTTCAGAGAAATTTTGCTAAAAACATACGTATGTATCAATTCTCCAATTTTAAACGCCCCCGTCTATTAAAGGACGAAGTAATTCTACTTACTAATGAGATCTCAAAAGAACAGAACCTATTAAAGAGAGTAAGAAATTTAGCCTTATTAACGATTCTATTAAATGCTGGATTAAGGGTTCAGGAAGTAACAGATTTGAAAATAGACGATGTTTGTTATAAGAAAAAATGTATAAAAATACAAAATAATGAATATTCAAGAGAGGTTTACTTAACTGAAAAAGATATGGAGTGGTTGATAAAGTGGATCTTAGTTCGGAAAACACTCAATAAGAAAATTTATATCGATAGCCCATATTTTTTTGTGACCGAGCGATCAGGACAAATGCATCCAAGAGCTATTCAATACCTTTTTAAAAAATATAGTGATCGATTAGGTTTTTTAGTAAATGCACAAATATTAAGAAATACTTACTGTTATCATCAAGTGGAAAAAGGATTGAATCCACAGCAATTACAAAAAGTTGCAGGACATCGATCCATACAAACTAGCTATCAATTTTATCTTAAATAAATAGAGTTTTAATTTTGGAGGTTTTATTGTGAAAAAACTATTAGGAATTATTATGACTTTAGTAATTGTATTAACGATTACCGCATGCGGTTCAGAAAAAGCCGATACTGAACCCGGAAAAATCGTTATTTCTAGTAAAAAGTTTACAGAACAAATTGTATTAAATCATTTGCTTGCAGAATATTTAAAAGCCAATACTGACTTAGATGTAAAAGTAGAAGATGGATTAGGTGGCGTTTTTGTTCTCCATGAAGCAATGAAAAAAGGCGACATTGATATGTATGTTGAATATACGGGAACTGGCTATTTAAATGTATTAAAAAATGAATTTAAAGAAGGCATGTCACCGGAAGATGTATACAATGAAACGAAAGAACAATATAAAGAAGAATTTAATATTACTTGGTTAGATCAATTAGGTTTTAACAACACATACGCATTAGCAATGAGAGCTGATCTTGCGGAAGAACTTGGAGTTGAGACTTATTCTGATCTAGTAGAACACTCACCAAATTTAAATTTTGGAGCAGATGCAGAATTCTTTGAGAGAAGTGATGGGTTTGACGCACTAGAAGCTGCATATGGATTTGACTTCGGAAAAACAACAAACATTGACCCTGACTTGCAGTATGAAGCAGCTAAAAATGGAGAAATAGATGTTATAACTGCGTTTTCAACGGATGCAAGAATTAAACAATTTGATTTAAAAATTTTACAGGATGACAAAGAATTTTTCCCACCTTATCATGCAGCTCCTATTATTCGCCAAGAAGTATTAGATGCAAATCCAGGATTGGAAGAAACATTGAATAAACTGAGTGGAATTTTAACAGATGAAAAAATGCTTGAACTAAATTCTCAAGTGAATTTAGATAAAAAAGACCCGAAAGAAGTAGCAATACAGTTTTTAAAAGAAGAAGGATTAATAGAGTAATTGATTTCCCCATTTCTGAGACGAAGGAAATGGGGTTCAAACTTTAAGTAAAAGAGGAGATTATATGATTAGGTTTGAAAATGTGAAAAAGCAATATCAAGATGGATTCACTGCTTTAAAAAATATAGATTTTGAAGTAAAGAAAGGAGAACTTTTAACGTTAATTGGACCAAGTGGTTGCGGGAAAACGACCACGATGAGAATGATTAACCGCTTAATTGAGCCGACAGAAGGAAAAATTTATATTGATGGGCAAGATATTTCACAATTAAATCCTGTAGAGCTTCGCCGGAATATTGGCTATGTTATTCAACAAATTGGTTTATTTCCTCATATGACGATAGAACAAAATATTTCATTAGTACCGAAATTAAAAAAATGGGAAGAAAAAAGATACTTAGCAAGAGTTGATGAGTTATTAGAACTTGTAGGGCTCGATCCATCGGTTTTCAAGCATCGTTATCCTTCGGAATTGAGCGGAGGACAACAACAAAGGGTAGGGGTCATTCGTGCTTTAGCTGCAGAACCAGAAATTATATTAATGGACGAACCGTTTAGTGCTTTAGATCCTATTAGTCGTGAGCAATTACAAGATGACATTGTGCGCCTTCATGAAGAAATTAATAAAACTATCGTATTTGTTACACATGATATGGATGAGGCGCTTAAAATATCGAGTCGAATTGCGATAATGAAGGATGGGGAAATAATTCAACTAGATACACCAGATAAAATTTTAAGACATCCTGCCAATGATTTTGTTAGAGGGTTTATTGGAAAAGAGAGAATGAAAAAGCATACTGATGATGTCCTAGTTCCAACAGCAGAAGATTTAATGACAACATCAACGGTTACTTCATCTCCTAGAAAGGGACTTGCTGAAGCTTTCAAGCAGATGAAAGACTATAAAGTTGATAGTTTAATATTAATTGATCGCAATAAAAATTTCGAAGGACTTGTGACACTTCAAAAGATTGAAGAACATTACAAAAATGAAGATCTTACATTGTCGGCTATTAAAGAGGAAAATGCTTTGACGATCCAAATGAATGCGAGCGTGCAGGAAGTAGCAGAGATCTTTCATGAAAATAATATAGGACTTATACCTGTGTTAGATGGTGAGCGTCTCGCAGGGATTATTACACGCTCAAGCATGATGCGTGGACTAGCTGAATGGAAGCTTAACGAATAGAAAGGAAGTTTAATATGGATTTATGGAATACATTTATGACGCGTAAAGAAGATATTTGGATAGCGTTTCAAGAACACATTATGTTAGCGGGAATAGCAATGATCATTGCGATTATCATCGCGGTTCCACTTGGAGTATTATTAACAAGAACACCTAAATTGGCGGAACCCATTATCGGGCTAGCTGCTTTGATCCAAACGATTCCAAGTTTAGCGTTGTTAGGATTTATGCTTCCGATTTTCGGGATTGGAAAAACTCCGGCAATTATTGCTTTAACATTGTATGCCCTACTCCCAATTTTAAGAAATACTTATACTGGTATTTTAGGAGTGGACTCATCATTAGTTGATGCAGGAAAAGGGATGGGAATGACTTCGAGTCAAATTTTATTAAAAGTAGAATTGCCTTTAACATTACCTATTATTATGGCTGGAGTTCGTACGGCAACAGTATTAACCATTGGTGTAGCAGCATTAGCAACATTTATTGGTGCCGGTGGATTAGGTGATTTAATTGACCGAGGATTACGCGTGGCAGATAAAAATTTAATTTTAGCTGGAGCGATCCCAGCTGCAATTCTTGCCATTATTTTTGACTTCGCACTAAAAAAATTAGAATCCAAAGTAACACCAAAAGGATTGAAAAACTAAGCATCCGTAATACGGGTGCTTTTTTATTGATAGGAGAACTATTCACATTTACGTTTTTATTGAACGTTTTGCTAAAATTGTATAAAAAGATATTAATCGAAGATGGGTAAGATGAATTTCAAGATCATAGAAAATGGGTTAAATATCAGTTAAATGACGGAGTTGAAAACATGTGTACAAAGCAGGAAATACGTGAGCGAGTTTGGAAGCAATTAGAAGAACAAAAATTAGGAAGATTTCCTTTTCCGTTAAAAAATCGGATTCCAAATTTTAAAGGAGCGGAAAAAGCGGCTCATTTTGTCTTTACTATGGAAGAATATAAACGTGCAAAAGTGGTAAAGGTAAATCCGGATTCTCCACAACTTCCCATTCGCGAACAAGTATTAAAGGATGGAAAAACCTTGCTTGTCCCAACCCCGAGACTTAGAGCAGGTTTTATTATGGTAAAGCCGGAATGGGTTCCACCAGGGGAAGAACGAAAAGCTGCTAGTTTGAATCATATTAAAAAATATGGGAAGGAATTGGCTTTATTTGATTTGCCTCCTATTGATTTAATCGTTGTTGGTTCTGTAGCATTGAATCCAGATGGGCGAAGAGTCGGTAAAGGAGAAGGGTATGCGGATCGAGAATATGCAATTATTCGAGAAATAGGGAACGATGAGATACCGGTTATTTCTACCGTTCACAGTATTCAAGTAGTTCAAGATAATATCCCTATCAATCCTTATGACTTAACGGTAGACTGGATCGTGACTGAAAAAGGAATACACAAAACCAATAGTCCTTACAAAAAACCGACAGGAATCATATGGGAAGAAGTAACGGACAAAGAATTAGAAATAATGCCCGTCTTAAAAGAAATACGGGAGATGACTAAAGGGAAATCAGAGCAAAACTAAAAATCATATAATAAATTAAAGTACAAGTAGAATGTAAGGATTGGTATATGCCTTTCCTTACATTCTATTATATTAACGAATTATCTTTCATACCCATTTACAATTAAGTCCAATTTTCCTGTATTCGGATCAATCACTAAACCATGTACGGGAATTCCTTTTGCCATTAAAGGGTGGTTTTTAATCATTTTCACGCTGTTGCGAACATTATCTTCTACACAGGAAAAACCTTTTAACCATTTATCAATATCAATACCAGAGTATAACAAAGTATCAATGGTTTCTCTCTTAATACCTCGCTCTTCCATTTTTGCAATTACTTTATCACTTTGGATTGCGCTCATTCCGCAATCGTGATGTCCAATCACCATAACTTCGTCTGCCTGAAGTTCATATACGGCAACAATAATGCTTCTCATAATACTACCAAAAGGATGAGTGACGATGGCACCTGCATTTTTTACGATTTTTACATCACCATTTTTAATATTCATCGATTTTGGTAGAAGCTCTACTAGTCTTGTATCCATACATGTGAGGATCACTGCTTTTTTATTCGGAAACTTTGTTGTTTGAAATTGTTTATATTTCCCTAATTCTACAAATTCTTGATTGTACTCTAAAATTTCATGCAACATGCCCATAAAAATGGCAACTCCTTTCGAAAAGAGGAAAAAGCTTATGGTCGAAATCCAAAGTAAACAAATGTTTTTTCTTCAAAGCTCATTTTCCAATAGTATATCAAAATCATCAAAGGAATGATATGAAAAAGGACGAACCCAATTTATGATTCGTCCAATAAAGCAAATTATTTTGCTACTTTTTGTAAATGTCGTAATAGACTTAAAGAACGTCCTGTTCCAATAGCCACGGATTCTAACGGATTTGGAGCTAAGTGAACAGGAACAATGATTTCTTCTCTTAACCATTCTTGCATTCCAGTTAAAAGCGCTCCTCCGCCAGTTAATATAANACCCTTGTCCACAATATCTCCACTTAACTCAGGTGGTGATTGCTCCAATGTCATGCGAATAACTTCTAAAATTTGAAGAAGGGGTTCTCGAATGGCCTCTTTAATTTCAGAGGAACTAACCGTAATGGTGCGAGGGAGACCAGTTAATAAGTCACGCCCACGGATGTCCATTGATACTTCTCCTAAATCAATGAGCGCACACCCAATTTCAATTTTCATTTGTTCTGCAGTCCGTTCACCAATAAGTAAATTATATTTCTTTCTAATATATTGAATGATTTCTTCATCAAATTTATCTCCGCCTACGCGGATAGAGTTAGAAGATACTACCCCACCGTAAGAAATAATGGCTACTTCTGTTGTTCCTCCACCTATATCCACAATCACATTGGCGATAGGCTCGTCTACCGGAAGGTCTGAACCGATTGCTGCTGCTACAGGTTCNTCAATAAGCATCACATTTTTTGCTCCGCTATTTTTCACTGCATCATGAATCGCTCTTTTTTCAACAGAAGTGGCCCCAGAAGGAGTACATACGACAACAGAAGGCTTTCGAATGGCAAAGCCTAACTTTTTACTAGCTTTTTTCATTACATGTTTTAATAGCATACTAGTCATTTCAAAATCAGCAATGACACCATCTTTTAACGGTTTAACCGCAGCAATTTTTTCCGGTGTCTTTCCGATCATATTTTTTGCCTCTAAACCAACGGCAACCACTTGGTTCGTTTTAATATCTATTGCAACAACCGTTGGCTCGTTTAAAATAATACCTTTATTTTTACTGTAAACAAGCGTATTGGCTGTTCCTAAATCAATTCCAATTTCAGTAGTGGAAAACATATAATCACCCTGTCTTATAGTTGTGTCTTTATACTTTTCAATTAGTATAAAAGATTTTTGACGGTATTTTTAATGGAAGAGATTGGTTGTTACATTCCATATTGTGGATTGTAATATTACGAAGGTGCTGAAGTACTTAGAGAAAGTAGGATTTGTAGTTTAGAAATAATAGAAATAATCCCTTTATGAAATGAATAATTAACTTAATTGTAAAATAAGTAATAAAAAATGATTGCATGTTGCACTCATAAAGTCACCGGACACTGAGCACTATGAAGTACAACCTAAATAACGCTTCTTTAATGATAAAAATAAGTACTATTAATCTTCATTTTGAATATATGACAATGGAAGAGTAAAAACTTAGATGAAAAAATTTTTTTAACAAAGAAACTTTTCAACAACGGTTTCGTAAATAATAAAAAAAGGAGGAATGAAGTATGATTGTTTCAACAACTAATACTTTGCAAGGTAGAGAGATTGAACGTTATCTCGGTGTCGTTTCTGGAGAAGCAATAATGGGGGCGAATGTCGTCAGAGACTTTTTAGCAAGTGTTACAGATATCATTGGTGGAAGAAGTGGTACATATGAAAACAAATTAGCAGAAGGTAGACAAATAGCTTTAGACGAAATGGTCGAAAGAGCAAGAAGAATGGGTGCGAACGCGGTCATTGGTGTTGATTTAGATTTTGAAACACTACGCGATGGAATGATGATGTGTGTGGCAACAGGAACAGCTGTCATTGTGAAAGAATAATGAATAATGCCTGTTTGACTTAAAAAGTTAAACAGGCATTGATTTTTAATACTTATTTAAATTCATGAAGGATTAGAAATAATGAATCTGGGTTAAATTTTATATGGATAAGTTTGCGGGCATTGCTCTAAAAAAAAGATTTGCTCCATTAAAACGCCCAGTTTCCATTTCTAAAAATTGGTTCAACTTTTCCATCAGCAGTAATACCGTCAATATCCATATCACTGGATCCAATCATAAAATCGACATGAGTAATACTATTATTTAATCCATTTTTCGATAGTTCTTCTTCTGACATTGTTTTTCCGCCTTCTAAGCAGAACGAATATCCATTTCCAATCGCGAAATGATTAGAAGCATTTTCATCAAATAAAGTATTATAAAATAATACATTGGATTGGGAAATAGGTGAACTATGTGGAACTAGTGCAACTTCCCCTAAATAACGAGATCCTTCATCCGTTTCAATAAGCTGTTTTAAAATTTCTTCGCCTTGTTCTGCTTGGACATCAACAATTCGACCGTTTTCAAACGTAATTTTAAAATTATCTATTAAGTTCCCTGCATAGCTTAATGGTTTTGTACTTGAAACATATCCATTTACACCATCTTTGAGTGGCACGGTAAAAACTTCTTCTGTTGGCATATTGGCCATGAAAGAAACTCCATTTTCATTCACACTTCCAGCACCAACCCAAAGATGTTTTTCCGGTAATTCAACCGTTAAATCAGTTTTGGAAGAACGATAATGAAGTTTTTTATATTTTTTACTGTTTAAATATTCGACAATTTTATGTAATTTAGCATCATGATCTTTCCATGCTTGAACTGGATCCTCTTGATCGACTCGACAAGCTTTGAATATAGCATTCCATAATAAAGATATTCTTTCTTCTTTTGGAGCATTAGGAAACACTTTATCTGCCCATGCTTCGGATGCAGCGGCGATAACTGTCCAGCTGACTTTATCTGATTGTGTAAATTGTCGAAATCTATGTAATGCTTTTCCAGCCGCTTTATTGAACGTTGCGATTCTCTTTGGATCAACACCCTTTAAAAAATCCGGGTCTGCAGAAACAATGGACATAAAGGCTGCCCCGTTTTCTGCTAGTTCTTCTCTTTCTTTTGAACGCCAATATGGATATTCTTCAAATGCATCATCAGGAGCTAATTCATATTTGATTTTCGTTAGTTCTTCATCTGCCCAATCGATGTAAACATGTTTGGCACCTGCTTCATAAGCTTTTTTGGCAACTAAGCGAATAAACTCAGCTGCATGAATGTATCCAGTTATCATTAATGTTTGACCTTTTTGAATGTTTACCCCTACTTTAACCGCAAGTTCAGCATATTTTTCTAAGTTTTTTTGGAAATTCTCCATGCAAATCCCTCATTTCTAAAGTTTTGTATACATTTTATCAAAATGGGAATTCATTGAAAATAAATATATATGATTGTATTTTAATTGTTCAGATTTTAGCCAATTTTGAAAAGAACAAACAATATCTTCGATAGGGTATAATAATAAAAAATGAAAGGTGAGTGGATGAAATGGATTTGTTTGCAATGTTATCGGAAGAAAGGATTCGTGAAGCCTATAAAAACGGTGAATTTGATGATTTACCAGGCTTTGGCAAACCATTGGCTCCCGATGAAGCGGCTAATGTCCCGAAAGAATTACGGATGGCTTACCGCTTGTTAAAAAATGCGGGATATTCACCTGAAGAAAATGAGCTAAAAAAAGAGATGTTAACGATAGAAGATTTAATTAAAAATTGCTATGATGAAGAAGAGCGTGAACGTTTGAAGAAAAAATTTACGGAGAAACTTTTACAATACAATCGAATGTTGTCGAAAAAAAGGGTGCAAACGAACTCTTCAATCTTCAAAAACTATGAACATAAAATCGAGAAAAAGCTTTTAGAATAACATTGGAGGAAATATGAAAAAATTAGAATTACCCTTATTTAGTTCTTACATTATTGTTTTAACATGGTTTTTTTATATCGATTATTTTCCAAATTCGCAATTGGCGCACATCGTCCCTAAAACAATAGTATTAGTTATTTTAATAGTTTTATTGGCATTAGGCTTGTTTGTGCCAAATTTTCGAAACCCGAAATCTTTAATAGGTCGTAAAAAAAATCTAACTTTTCAAATCGTAATTTTTGGATATCTGCTTATTCTTATGATCATTCTGGCTCTACTTGGAGGCTATTCTCAATCTGGTTTGTATATAGGAAATCCATTTATTTTATTCCTATTCTTCTATGCCTACTCCTTAATTTTTTACAAATGGAGAAAATTTAAAAAAGAAGAAGCAGTGGAAAGTAAGAAGTCGTAACGAGCATCAGCAGGAATACCCCTTAAATATTAGTGAACGGACTAATATTTAAGGGGTATTTCTATGGATGGATAATGGCATAAAAATTTTATGTCCCCCATTAGCATTTTTGTTAAAATAGTATTACTACTAAAGATTCGGCAGAAATGAAAAAATATGGGGATGATGGGATGAATAACAAGAATAGTGATTTCTTATCTTCTTTTGTTAAAACGCTTCCAATTCCAGTGATCGTTACGGATTCATACGGAAATATAATTGTTATAAACGAACAAGCAAAAGATTTTTCTTGCGATCTACAAATTTGGACAATTGTGCGTAAAGAGGACCATCCATTACTAAAAACATTTTTTCAAAAATCAACAAATGATGAATCCATTACATGTTTAACAGAGGATGAATTGTATTCTATTCACTGTAAAAGGATTACAAATGACTTTATTCATCATGATACATTCGTTTTTTCTTTTATAAAACGAAATGTTTCTCTCCATTCAATGTTCGAGAAGATAGTAAGTGATACATTAACTGGTTTAGTTATTATTGATCGAACATTTACGATTATTTTTGCTAATGATTCCTTTAAAGAAATGTTTTTACCAACCCATTCCCCGGAAATTGTTCATTCTTTGAGCGATGTAGATGTATTTGGTCATACTTTTTTTCATCAAATTCAAGAATGTTTCAACGGGGAAAATTCCAATTTTGTTATGGAAACAAAGATTTTCTTAAACGGAGAACACCGTTATTATCGAATTTTTTTACATCCGAACAAGGAATCAAATGCAACATATTTAGGAATTTTATTATACGACATAACAGAAAAAAAGAAATCGGATGAGTTCATAGATTTATGTTGGAAAAACTTATCAAAGATTTTTGAAAAAAGTCCTTTTGCTTTTATCAAAGTTAATGCTGAAGGTTATATAAAGGGAGTAAACGAGAAATTTGAAAAACTAACTCAATTTGATTTTTTAGATATGAAAGAGAAACACATTACACAATTAATGGACGATAGAGAAGAAAACTCGATGAAAGAACTTATTGATAAACTAAATAATGGGAGAATGGAAATCTTTGAACGAAAAATAAAAAGAAAAGATGGGGAAGAAATATTTGTACTTGCTTGTACATTCCCATTTTTTATAAACGAAGAAATTCAAGACGTTTATATCGCATTATCTGATATTACTTCAAATAAGCAGTTGGAAACCGAATGGAATGAGATGAATGATCTTTTAAATGCATTTTTTGAGCATTCTAATGACATGATTTGTATTACGGATGCTAGAGGGGAGATACTTCGAATTAACAAAAAATATGAAGAAATTTTCGGATGGACTAAGGAAGAATTAGAAGGGGAGACAAAATTAAAAGTCCAAGGGATGGAATATTTAACTCAATATGAGTATATAAAAGAATATTTAAAAAAAGGGCTCACGGTTAATAATTTTGAAACGACTCATCGAACCAAGAGTGGAGACAAGATTGATGTTAGTTTATCGATTAGTCCAATTTTTAGTCANGATAGGAATCTAATAGCCGTTTCATTTATTTATCGCGATATACGCGATAAAAAACAAACGGATGAACTGTTGAAAAAGTCCGAACAGCTTGCATTAATTGGTCAACTAGCAGCAGGTGTAGCACACGAGATAAGAAATCCGTTAACGACGTTAAAAGGTTTTGTCCAATTGTTAAAAGAGGATTTCCATGACCAGTCTAATTATTACGATATTATGATGGAAGAATTAAATAGGATTGAAATGATAACGAATGAATTTTTGGCGTTATCAAAACCACATATTTATAATTTTGAACTTATTGATATAAATGATATTCTTAAAAACGTTATTTCATTTATTAACATGGAAGCCATTAAGGCAAATGTAACCATCTCCTTTCAAGAATCAACGGAGAAAATGTGCATCAAGTGTGACGGAAACCGGCTAAAACAAGTTTTTTTAAATATATTAAAAAATGCAATAGAATCAATGAACAAAGGTGGAATAATAAATGTGTCCCTCTTAAAAGAAGGTTTAAATGCACAAATTATCATTCGTGACCAAGGTATAGGGATTCCTAAGGAGCGGCTAAAATTTATCGGTCAGCCGTTTTACAGTACTAAAGAAAAAGGAACCGGATTAGGATTAATGATATCGAATAAAATTATTAAAGAGCATAAAGGGACCATTCAATTTGATAGTCAAGAAGGAAAGGGCACGACTGTAACAGTTTCACTGCCGCTAGCTGATCAACTTGTGCAGAAACTTCCGCTTGAAGAAGAGCTATTGAAGAACGCGTAAACAAAATATTGTTTTTAGTATAAAATATTTAAGGAATAACAACATGGCGGTGAGGTATAAATGATCGTATTAAAATCGGCAAGAGAAATAGAAAAAATGAGAGAGGCTGGGAGATTACTGGCTTCTTGTCATAAAAAAATTGCAGAAATGATTCGACCTGGTATAACCACATGGGAGATTGATAACTTCGTAGAGAATTATTTAAAAGAGAATGGAGCAACACCGGAACAAAAAGGGTATAAAGGCTATGAATATGCAACATGTGCCAGTATCAACGATGAAGTATGTCACGGATTTCCTCGTAAAACCCCATTAAAAAATGGAGATATCGTTACGATTGATATGGTTGTAAACTTAGATGGAGCATTAGCAGATTCTGCTTGGACGTATCCGGTAGGTGAAATATCTGAAGAAGACAAAAAACTTCTTTACGTTACAGAACAGGCTTTATATAAAGGAATCGAACAATCAGTTATTGGTAATCGGATTGGAGATATCGGACATGCCATTCAAACATATGTAGAAAGCGAAGGCTTTTCAGTCGTCAGAGATTTTATTGGACACGGAATTGGTCCATCTATCCACGAAAAGCCTGAAGTTCCTCATTTTGGACAACCGGGAAAAGGTGTGAGAATCAAAGAAGGTATGGTTTTCACCATTGAACCGATGGTTAATGCGGGAATGTATATGACAAAAATGGATTTAAATGGATGGACGGCAAGAACAATTGATGGGAAAAATTCTGCACAATTTGAACATACGATTGCAATAACAAAAGACGGTCCGATAATATTAACAACTTTATAAATTCAAATTGACATTCATATTTTTTGTAAGCTATTTACTTTTTTGATATCTATTAGATAAAGAGCTTGGGTAAAGCACCCAAGCTCTTTCATTATTTCCTCAGTTTTCCTAGTTCCTCCACAATCGCTTGCATTTCATTTGGAGAAAAACTTGTTTTTTTCATAACCATTTCATAAATGTCACGCAATTCTTCATAAAGTTCTTCATTGATATGAGAAGAATTCACAGCACTAATATTAATCATTTTTAATTTTTCTGTTATTTTAGATAGTATAAATTCAATATTTTCAGGGGTGTTTTTCGTTAAATCCAACGGAATCATCCTTTCAAACCAATACTTTTTCCATCTTTACATTCTTCCGTTCATTTGTCAACCAATACTTTGAGAATTCATTTATTTTGTGTAAATATATATGTGAGTATAGAAAAATTTAATGGGGAGATGGATGATCATGATAAAAGTATTATTTGTTTGCTTAGGAAATATATGTAGATCCCCAATGGCAGAAGCAGTTTTCCGTCATTTAGTAAAAAAAGAGGGACTAGATCAAAAGATTATCGTTGACTCAGCAGGTACCGGAGGATGGCATGTGGGTGAAGGGCCACATCGCGGAACGGCAAAAATTTTACAACAGTATGAAATTGATTCAACGGGTTTAATCGCTAGACAAATTAAAAAACAAGACTTAAATGATTTTGATTATATCGTTGCCATGGATAAGCAAAATAAAAACGATATTTTATCTTTAACGAATGAAGAAAATACAAAAGTCTTTCAATTACTTGACTTAGTTGAAGATGTACAAAATAAAGATGTACCAGATCCGTATTATACAGGCAATTTTAATGAGGTTTATGATTTAGTAGTAAAAGGTTGTACGGCTCTATTAGAGAAAATTAAGAAGGAACACCATTTAAATTAAGGTGGGGGAAAATATGAGTAAAAATATTTTTTTCAAAGGAGTTTTTTTAGGTGCACTCGTTGGAGGGGCAGTTACTTTATTACATAAAGAAACGAGAAAAGAAGTAACAGATGTTAGTAAAAAAACAGTTCAAAAAATAAAGCATGTTGTTTGTCATCCGATAGAAACGGTAGAACAAATTCAAAGTCAAGTTAATGAATTTATCGATTCCATTGAGGAAATTACGGATGACATAAAAGAAATAAATGATCGAATTCATCATATAAAAAATTCTGTACCAAAAAGCCATCGTACCAATCCATAAAATATCTTTGGTATAAACGGACGAGCAGTTCAATAAAATAAATAAACAAATATGTAAACCTATTATAGGTGAGAAAATTGAAAAAAAAATTCACACTAAAAGACTGGGTTGTCGAACTTTATAAACGAACGCTCGCGCATGATTCTACTGGGATGGCTGCACAGCTTGCCTACTTTTTCTTATTATCAGTCTTTCCTTTGCTCATATTTCTTTTTGCGCTCATACCTTTCTTTCCATTAAATGAAAGTGACGTCCTCAATATCATTAGAGATTTCGCGCCGAAAGATACGATGGACCTCATTGATAATAATGTGGCTTCTTTTGTTAATCAACATAATGGAAAAATTTTGTCTTTCGGACTAATTGGAACACTTTGGTCCGCATCAATTGGAATGAATGGGATAATTATAGCAATTAATCGCGCCTATGATGTAAAGGAGGACCGTCCTTTTTATAAAACAAGAGGATTATCCATTATATTAACGGTTGCGCTTATTTTTGTTGTATTTATTGCGCTACTCCTTATCATTTTTGGGCGTCACCTTGGAATTGTCCTTTTTGCAAAAATTGGGCTATCGGATGAGTTTATTAGTATTTGGGAAACACTACGAATGATTGTTAGTATTTCTATTTTATTTATTGTCTTTACATGCATTTACTTTTTTGCTCCTAATAAACAAATTAAATGTATTGATGTCTTTCCAGGTGCAACTGTCGCAACTCTTGGCTGGGTAGTGACATCCGTTGCTTTCTCCCATTATGTATCGAATTTTGGTAAGTTCTCTGTGACGTATGGCTCTATTGGTGGAGTAATTGTATTAATGATTTGGCTATATTTATCAGGTTTTATGTTAATTATCGGAGGAGAAATTAACGCAATAAATGTTCATCGAAAAGATGAAAATTGTTAATACTGCCAAAGATTTCAGGCAGTATTAACATATTATTTTGATCGTAATAATCTTAATCCATTAAGAATGACTAAAATCGTGCTTCCTTCGTGACCAATCACTCCTAAAGGGAGATCTAATATTTGGAAAAAGTTAGACGCAATGAGTAGGGAAATAACTAGAATAGAAAAAATAATGTTTTGCTTGATGATACGATTCATTTTTTTAGATAAGCGTATAGCATGAGAAATTTTTGTTAAATCATTTTTCATTAGTACGACATCGGCTGTTTCTAAAGCAACTCCGGTTCCATCACCCATCGCAACACCAATTTGGGCAGTCGCTAATGCTGGTGCATCATTAATTCCGTCTCCAACCATAGCGGTAATCCCATACTTTTCTTTTAATTCTTTTAATCTTTGAACTTTACTTTCAGGTAAACATTCTGCTTGAAAATCTAAGATGCCGCATTCTTTCGCAATGGCATTTGCTGTATGCTGATTGTCCCCGGTAAGCATAATCGGACGAATTCCTAATCTTTTTAGTGTCCGAATAGCCTTTGCTGCTTCGTTTCTAACGACATCTTTTAAAGCAAACATCGCAATAACGGTTCCATTACAACTGGCATAGATGACCGTTTTTCCTTCATCGGCCCATCTTTTATCCATTCCTTTGCTAAAATGATTTACCTCCTTAAGTCCAAGAAATGCTAGTTTTCCAATCTTCCATTCTTCACCATTTATAGTCGCTTGAATCCCCCAACCACTTACATCTTCCACGAAAATATCTGTTAATAAAGAGACATCATTTTTTTTCGCAAATTGAACAATCGCTTCTGCAAGTGGATGATTCGATTGATTTTCCATAGATGCTACTATTTTTAATACTTCATCTTTATTTTTTTCCGGATGAATAAAAAAGTCGGTAACAACTGGTTTTCCTTTTGTTAATGTACCGGTCTTATCAAAAGCGATGGCTTTAATATTTCCAAGCAATTCAATTTTGCTTCCCCCTTTAATGAGGATCCCTTTTCTGGCGTTATTAGAAATGGCTGATAATGTTGCCGGCATGATTGAAGCTACTAAAGCACATGGTGAAGCGACAACAAGTAAAATCATTGCGCGGTAAAACGTTTCGTTCCAGCTCCATTCAAGTAAGTAGTGAGGCAAGAACATCATCAATCCAACACTTATAAGAACAAATTTTACGTAAATGCCTTCAAATCGTTCAATAAATTGTTGAGATGGAGATTTTTCATTTTTTGCTGCTTGAACGAGTTCTATTATCTTCTGAAATAATGTATCTTTGGCTTCTTTAGTTATTTCAACTGTTAACGAACCAGAAATATTAACGGTTCCTGCAAACACTTCTTCTTGTACATCTTTATGAACCGGAATAGATTCACCAGTTATTGGTGATTCGTCTATATTTGATTGGCCTTTTATGATAATTCCATCAGCAGGAATTCTTTCCCCAGGTTTAATCAATATATGATCTCCGATTGATAATTTTGATACATGGACTTTTCTCTCCATTCCATTATTTATAAGGAGAGCTTCCTCCGGCTGCATTTCCATTAATGACGTAAGCTCTCTTTGACTTTTATTCATCGTATAAGATTCTAATGCTCCGCTTACGGCAAAAATGAAAATTAATATCGCACCCTCTGTCCAGTAACCGATAATGGCAGAACCGATGGCTGCAAAAATCATTAACATTTCAACGTTTAATTTTTTCTCACTTATTGTTTCTTCAATACCCTCTTTCGCTTTAGCAAAACCACCAATGATAAAGGCGAGTATATAAAAAACTACAGAAACGCCAGCTTGATTATTTTGGTTGAACAACCATCCTAATAAAATGAAAAAACCACTTGTAAGGGCTGCGATCATCTCAAGATGAGGTTTTACCTTGTGAAAGAATGTAGATTTCTTTTTTAAATGTATGGCTAATGAATTCATGGCATTTCCTCCTTTTGAGGTTGAATGAAAAGTACAATTTCTATAGAAAAGCTTTTTTCTGTCAATTGTTTATCAGATGAGAATGATTATCATTATTTATAATAATTATTATTTTATAATTATTATAAAATAAAAATTATAGTAATTCAACTGCTTTCTATAAATTTTATAAAGAATTAGGGGAGATGGTTCTCAGTGGAAAGACTATTTTTAAAAATAAAAAACGGGCACAAATTATGTACCCGTAGCATTCATATTATGTTGAACATTTGATGAAGATGGTTTGCCTTTGTGAAAATAAATAATGATAAATAACGTTAATAGTAATACGGAAATAATATGAAAGAAACTAATTTGTTTGAAATAATGGATGATCATTCCCCCAATAAACGGTCCACCCAGACTTCCAAATGAGAAGAAGATTCCACATAGTAAATTACCTGTTGGAAGTAAATGTTTTGGAATTAAGTCTGTCATATAAGAAACCCCTAGAGAAAAGGTTGATCCCACTAACATTCCTGAAACAAACACGCAAATAATCATACCTAATACAGAGGACTCTAGGAAGCTAGCTGTTAAAAAAGACAAGCCTCCTAACAACAATATAACTAATAAAACTTTTCGTCTTCCAAATTTATCGCTCATAATACCTAGAGGTAGTTGAAAAACAATCGCACCAATGGCAAAGGAAGATAAAATGGTTGATACGGAAGTAACATCTATCCCAATTCTCAATCCGTAAATGGGGAAAATTCCGTTAATGGAAGACTCAAGAAATCCGTAACATAATGGAGGTAATAAGGCAACCCAGGCATATTTCCACGCTTGGGAGAACCGTTTCACTGTTGATGTCATGGATTGTACTTTTATTTCTTCATTCTCCGGATATTCATTTTTTAAGAAAAAGACAAAAATCCAGCCAAGTAAACATAACAATGATGAAATGATAAATGGAAGTTCTTCATTTATTTTAACAAGAGGAGTCATTAACGGACCTAAGGCAAAACCTAATCCAAAAAAGAGTCCATAGAGCGAAATATTTCGTCCTCGATGTCGATCCGAAGAAGTTGCAGTAATCCACGTTTGTGTAGAAAAATGCAATGCATGATCTCCTATTCCAATCAATAAACGTAAGAAAAACCAAAACCAAAATGATTTCCACAAAGGAAATAATGCAAGGGAAAGAATAACGATAAATCCTCCCCAAATAATAATCGATTTATAACCATATTTTCGTAACGGCAATTCCATAAATGGGGAAGCAATTAATATACCAATATAAAGCGCTGTTGCATTCAATCCATTTAATGTGGATGAAACTCCACTATTTTCAAAAATAACGGAGATTAACGGTAAAAGCATCCCCTGTGAAAAACCAGAAATTGCAACGATACTTATTAATATTAAGAAAAGAAATCTGTTCATTTTTCTTCCTCAATTCCTATGTTTTCACGTTCATGTCTAACATTATAGTATGAATAAGAAAATTATT
>JGI1652J44930_10000245_pt1 | contig 21881 bp, 20 predicted proteins | sample NewIslsDNAsample_FD_44930 | JGI IMG/M metagenome (IMG submission 44930)
GAAGAAGGAGAAACATGGATGAAACAAGCGGCAGAATTGGGTCATCTCCCAGCAATTTGTATGTTAGGGCTTTATAAATTGGAAGGAAAATATTTGCCGCACGATCAAGAAGAAGGAAAAAAATGGTTAAGAAAAGCAGCAGAATTAGAAAACTCACGAGCGGTAAAAATTTTGGAGCAAATTGCAGAGGAAAAGGAGGAGTAAAACATTAGGATAAATAGTAATGAGTCTTAAGGCGAGAGGGTTTTCTTCGTTATGGCAATAGCAAGGCAACTGCTTGCTTCTTTTTTTATGTAAAAGGTTGATGATGAAGGTTGAAATTAAGAAAGGTGGGGAGAAGAGATGATGCAGCAACCTAGGACTGCTCAACAGATGGTTGAACTCGGCTGGCGAATGATTGAAGGAGTAGGCTACGCACGAGATCAACAAGCAGGCGAGAAGTGGCTACGCAAAGCAGCAGATTTATTGAATGTTGATGCAATGGTTAAATTGGGAGTGTATCAGATTGAAGGAAAGTATCTACCGCAAGATGTCAAAGAAGGGGAGAAATGGCTGAAGCGAGCGGCAGAGTTGGGACGGCATTTAGCATTGTATCAGTTAGTGGTGTATAAGATAAAAGAATATTATCCACAGGAGGTAGAGAAAGTCGAAAATTGGTTAAAAAGGGAAGAAAGATTCGATAATTTAGGTTTAGAGTGTGGAACTGGATTATATTTGGAGAGAGAGGTAGCAGAAACAGAAAAATGGTTAACCAAAGCAGCAGAAATGGGAGATCCCGATCTCATGTATGAACTAGGCTGGCGGAAACTGGAAGGGTATATCTTAAAGCAGGATGTGGCAAAGGGCGAGAAGTGGCTGCAGAAAGCAGCGGAGTTGGGAGATCAGCGCGCGTTGAATATATTGGGTTGGCGAAAGGTAGAAGGGAAATTACTACAGAAAAGTGTGATTGAAGGAGAGAAAATGTTAAAAAAAGCAGCAGCATGCGGAAATACTTATGCAATGTATAGTTTGGGCATATATCAGCTGGAAGGCAAGCTATTCACTCAGGATTTGGAAGAAGGAAAAAAATGGATAACCCAAGCCGCAGTTGGGGGAAATTTTGCAGCATTGGGTATGTTGGGATTTTATAAAGTAGAGGGGAAATATTTTTCGAAAGATATAGAAGAAGGGATAAAATTGATCAAACAAGCAGAAAGGCTTGGTCAGCGTCAACATTTTACAAAGCCGTTACAATTTAGGTGGGATGTGTTGATCGATCAATTCAGAAGATGGCGAGGAATGAATGAAATAAAATAATTCACAGAAGTAATAAGATGTAAAGGAAATATGAATAGAGCGAGTTCTCTAAATATTAGTTGCCTATTGTATAATATGTAGACAGTGTTTTTTATTTTATCGATCGAATGTTATGCTTCTTTCCACAATTTGCTATATTGATGATCCATTATTCATAAATGAAATATATGCTTTGTTTGATTAGAAATAAAGAAGGTGAAAGTATGGACCATCTACCAAGTTCTCCGCAAGAGATGTATGAATTAGGTTGGCGAAAAATAGAAGGAGAAGGATATGCACAAGATCCAAAAGAAGGGGAAAAATGGCTGCTCAAAGCTGCTGAATTGGGAGACATAGATGCCATGTATGAGCTGGGCTGGCGGAAATTAGAAGGAGAGAGTTTGAAGCAAGATATAAAGGCAGGAGAAGAGTGGTTAACCAAAGCAGCAGAATTGGGTGATGTGAGGTCGATGTATTCATTAGGTTGGCGGAAGTTAGAAGGAGATTTGTTGGACCAGGATATCGAGGAAGGAGAAAAATGGTTAACGAAGGCAGCGAATCAGGGTGACGATGAAGCAATGAACATCCTTGGCTGGCGAAAGATTGAAGGAGATCTATTGGCCCGAGATCCGGAAGAAGGTGAGAAATGGTTAAGAGAAGCGATCAAATCAGGAAATCAAAATGCGATGTTCAATTTGGCGGTTTATAAATTTGATGGGCGATATCTAGAACTCGATGTGGAAGAAGGAAAAAAATGGATGATACGCTTGGCTGAGGAGGGTGATCGAAGGGCTTTAAATGTAATGGGTTGGCGTTTCGTTTCGGGAAACGGGGTAAAGCAGAATTTAGAAAAAGGTGAGAAATGGTTGAAAAAAGCTGCTGATTTAGGGGATCGCGATGCCATGTATAATCTAGGCTTTTATAAGATCGAAGGTAAACACTTGCCACAGGATATAATAGAAGGCGAAAAGTGGCTAAAACAAGCAGCGGAGCATGGTGATGATGAAGCAATGATCAAATTGGGAATGTATAAGCTGATTGGCGACTATCTTCCTAGAGATGATAAAGAAGGAGAACAGTGGTTGAAGAGAGCTGCCAAAGCAGGAAATANCGGTGCTATGAATATGCTGGGTAGGCAAAAGATTGAAGGAAGGTTGTTAGATCAGGATCTTGAGAATGGTGAGCGATGGCTTATGCAGGCAGCAAAAAAAGGCAATCCAGTAGCAATGTGTAATATTGGCATTTGTAAAATGGAAGGAAAATATTTGGAGCAGGATCAAATCGAAGGAGAAAAGTGGTTAACAAAAGCAGCCGAATTAGGATATGATAGAGCCCNGTATCTTCTTGATTGGTACAGAATGAAAAGAGTGCAGCAATCGAGTGAAGCGATTGCTGAGGGTGAAAAATGGTTAATAAAAGCAGCAGAAGCTGGTGATGAAGAGGCGAAAATTTTGTTGGGCTGGGAGATGGAAGAGTGTATAGCTTTTAGATTTACTGGGAAGTCAGAGGAAGTTAGTTGATTTTATAAATCGGAATCATATCGTTCTTCGAGTATTACGGTGTGGTAATAACGAATGCATCAAAGCAAGCGATTGCTTGCTTTTTTTCATGGATATTTTTCATAAAAGGGGAGTAAAAAGATGAAAAAACAAAAGGGAGTATACGATTTGAATGTAAGAATCATGCGCTTGCCTAAACAGGATGAACCCGATGATTCGCTTACACAAAGAGAGAAGTTGTTAAGAGAAAAAGCAGAAAAGGGTGATCGTGATGCAATGTATGATTTGAGTTTTCACAAATTGTTAAGCTCGGATTGTCAGGAGATAAAGGAAGGTGAGCATTGGCTAAGAAAAGCAGCTGAATTGGGACACGTTAAAGCCATGTATTCACTAGGATGGAGAAAGGTAGAGGGTGTCAAGTTAGACCAGAATTTCGAGGAAGGCGAAACCTGGCTTAGGATTGCAGTAGAGAAGCAAAGTGATTATGCGATGTATCGGTTAGGCATCTATAAACTTGATGGGAAATATCTTGAGCAAGATATCGAGGAAGGAGAGAGGCTGTTAAGAAGGTCAGCCGAGTTGGGATATAGTAAAGCGATGTATGAGCTAGGAATGAGGAAAGTTAAAGGGAGATATTGTAAAACAGGATATAAAGGAAGGAGAAAGATGGCTCAGTAAGGCAGCAGAGGAGCATGAAAAGGATGCGATGTATGAGCTGGGTTGGCGAAGAATTGAAGGGAACTTGTTAAGTCGTGATCCAGAGGAAGGAGAGAAATGGCTAAGGAGTGCGAGCTCGGTATATCATGTTAAAGCAATGTATGCTTTAGGTGTTTATAAACTGGAAGGAAAGTATCTTCAACAAGATTATAGAGAAGCGGAAAAACTGTTAAAAGAAGTAGGAAAAGTCATTGAAAGAATACATGATACTAAAATGTATAGTTTGGGCTGGAGGCAGGTAAAGCGTGAGTTATTAAAGCGGGACCCGGTGGAAGTTGAGACATTCTTAAAGAAGGCCATGAAGATACATGGTGTTTACAGTGCGATGCATCTGCTAGGGCTTTATAAGATGGATGGGACGTTATCAAGGAATGTGGAAGAAGCCGAGCAATGGTTCAGAAGAGCGGCGACGGCAGGATATCGAAAGTCAATGTATGTCCTTGGTAGATGTAAGTTGGAAGGAAGTATTTTCAAGCAGGATATTGAAGAAGGTGAAAAATGGTTGACAAGAGCAGNATTTATGGGTCTTCCTGAAGCGATGAATGAATTAGGAGAACGAAAATTGAAAGGAGACATTTTAACACAAGATTTAAAGGAAGGAAAAAAGTGGTTGGAAAAAGCAGAAAAACTGTTGGATAATGATGAATTTTACCAAACTTAAAATGTAAACAAAAAGAAGAAGCTAGCGGGTTTTACAAATGGAGGCTAGCTTCTTCTTTTTTCGTCAGCTTTTTAATGATTGCTGAACAGTGCGCATTTGTTGTTCCATTTTCATGGTTTTATCAATTCGCTCATCGATACTGATATCTGTAATTACCCGATAGATGCCCTCTTGCTGGAGCACATTTTGGTGAATTTTTCTTGCAGCATGAAGGAGTTGATCAAGGTCTCCTTCGATAACAGTTGATGTTGGTGTGATCTGATACTTTAGACCTTGGTTGTGGAGATATCGTACAGCTTCCGTTACAGATGAGCTAAAGCTTGCAGAATCAGTACCAACAGGGATTACACGAATTTCGAGTATGGCCAAACTGACCACTCCCTAACAGCGTTTTTGTATAGTATGTCGCTGTTAAGTGAACAATATTCTTCAAAAAACTACTAGATTGAATGAGGGTGAGGTGAGTTATTCAGCATTTTGTTCATTGTTGATCTGATGAATTAAAGCAGAGAGATCTTTTCCGGATATCTCATCCTTTTTTAAATGGATTCCTTCGACGCGAATTTGATAGTTGTAATTCGTTGATCGAAAAGTTGACACTGTTTCGCTAGGAGGTTTTTGGAGAACCACTTTGTTGTCATGCTTAATTTCAATCATATAAGGAGTAAAAGGAGCTTGATACATACCTGTCCGTTCGTTTTTCCTTAAGAATAAGATATATTTTTTAAAAAGAGTAGGCTGAACATGGGCGGTATTGGGAATTCGAAAGCGCAATTCATTTCCCTGTTCATCTTTTAACCCTGTTAGTTCTTTTGAAAAGGGAATACTGACGAGAATGGATGGTTCTCTTACATCTCCCTTTAGTAATTGCTCAATGCTGAATGAATATACTTTTGTTTCACTGTATGAATTTTTACTGGGTTCATTATGATGTTTGGGATCACGTTCAGCGTTATACGAGAATTGATATTCTTGAAAAGTACCGATTGCAATAATTTCGGCTTTCTCCACCATTTCGGAGATATCTTGGGCTACCGCATAGTCAGGGCTTATTGTTAACTGTTTGGGTTCCACATCGGTTCCACAGCCGCATTGCAAGAGAATGCAAAAGAAAATGAGGAGAAACAGTGACATGTTTTTCATAAAATAATTCCTCCAGTTTTTAATATAGGGCATTTACACCATTAAGATCATCTGTTTGTGGTCGGTAGATGACCCAGCGGTCGCGATTGTAATTCATAAGAGCTCGGTTGTTTGTATGATCCAAGCCTAATGTATGTCCAAGTTCGTGTCCACCAACACTGCGGGCGAATGTTTCATACATTGTTTCGTTAAAATACCAATTAATTTTAGAAACCCAAGCAGTTATACATTTTGTGTCTTGATTATAAAGAATGTAGGTATAACCGTATTCAACATAATCATCCAAATAATAGGAATCAAGCGCTCCATTTGCTGAGCTGCCGGCGTTGCGAAATCTTCTTTTAGATTGCATTGAATTCCAGTCAGACATAGCATACACGAAGCCAGCTTTATGCTCTGGAAAGAGATTCCCACCAAAGCGATAATTGACATAATATGTGCANATTTTAACGCCAGTAAAAGAGTAAGCGTACGTAGATTGGTTGGTAAAAACGAGAAGACAACAAAGGATCGAGATGAGACTTCCTACTTTTAACAATCTCAAATGTGGTACGCTCCTTTTATTTTTTAATTACATAAATTTATATACCCTATAAAAATATTATGAATCACATGTAATTTGAATTTNTTTGATTATTTCATCTTATTCAAGTGAACATTGCGTGAAGGTTGGGGCGAAATGTACAGGGGTACATTTTTGTTTGTTACAATATAAGCAGCTTGTATCGTCTTCTTTTTCAAGATTGATAGGAAAGGTGTGAAACGGGTCATGTCGGAGAATGGACGCTTGTTAACATTGGAAGGTTGGTATGTATACCATGATTTTCGTAAAATTGACTTTCCACGTTGGAAACAAGTTTCTGATGTTGAACGTCACCAAGCGCTTGAAGAACTTTTTGCATTGATGAATACTTGGGAGAAGAATGAAGAAGAGAAAAAAGGCAGCACTGCTCTTTTTGCTATAAATGGTCACAAAGCGGATTTGGTTTTTCTCTTTTTGCGTCCAACATTGGAGGAGCTCTATCATATTAAAACAACATTGAATAAAACAAAATTGGCTGAATTCACTGAACAACCCGAATCCTATATTTCTGTTGTTGAACTGAGCAATTACGTCAATAATCCTGATCAAGATCCTAAAGCTGATCCTCGAGTCAGGGCTCGACTCTATCCCACTCTTCCCAAGACTGGCTACATGTCCTTTTATCCCATGAATAAGAAACGGGATGGCGAAGACAACTGGTATACCTTACCAATGGAAAAACGACGTGAATTAATGAAAGCACATGGCAAAACGGGTCGCAAATATGCAGGAAAAGTTCAGCAAATGATTAGCGGATCGATTGGTTTTGACGATTGGGAATGGGGAGTTACTCTATTTGCGGAAGATCCATTACAGTTTAAATATCTGGTCTATGAAATGCGCTTTGATGAAGTGAGTGCTCGTTATGGAGAATTTGGTTATTTTGTCGTCGGTCATGCCGTGGGACGAGAGGAACTGAGGGAATTGTTTCAGATTGATTAGCTTGGGAATTAAGCAAGAAACTATGGCGCTTACTTGGTATCGACTTTTTCTTTTTTTGCGTATTGCCAATTCACAACCAACCTATCAATAGGTTGGTTTTCTATTGATTGTAGAGTTACAACAATTTTGATATAATTAAATCACACAAGTTTTTACAGTAAACATCCTTTTCTTTCGTTTCTACATAATATGTAGTAGACGGAAGAAAAGAAAGGATGGGTGTTCATGACCGATGATCAAAAGGCATTGGAAGTTGCCATTGCTGAGATTATGGAGATTGCAAAAGGGTTTGGCCTTGATTTTTTTCCAATGCGTTTTGAGATTTGTCCAGCTGATATTATTTATACCTTTGGCGCCTATGGGATGCCAACAAGGTTTTCACATTGGAGTTTTGGCAAAACCTTTTATAAGATGAAGTTGCAATATGATTTAAATTTAAGTAAAATTTACGAACTAGTCATTAATTCGAATCCTTGTTATGCCTTTTTATTGAAAGGAAACAGTCTGATTCAAAATAAATTGATTGTGGCGCATGTGCTAGCTCATTGCGACTTCTTTAAGAATAACGCTTATTTTGCTCATACCTCACGCGATATGGTTGAAAGTATGGCGGCAAGTGCAGAACGGATTCGAAGTTATGAAATTGATTATGGAAAAGAAGTGGTTGAGGAATTTTTGGATCATGTATTAGCCATTCAAGAACACATCAACCCGAGTTATCTTGATCGCAAAAATCGCTCCTTTAAAAAGCCTCCCACTTATTCAACCAAACCGAAACGCAAGACCCCATATGATGATTTATGGGCCCTTGATGAAGAACCTTCCACCGAACCTAAACCATCTACTGAAGATTTATCTCCTCCCCCCGAAAAAGATTTATTGTTATTTATTATGAATCATAGTCGAGTTTTGGAAGATTGGCATCAAGATATCTTAACCATTTTGCGTGATGAGATGCTGTATTTTTGGCCGCAGTTAGAAACAAAGATTATGAATGAAGGCTGGGCTTCCTATTGGCATATTCGCATATTAAGAGAATTGGATTTAACGGAAGAAGAAACCATTGAATTTGCCAAGTTAAATGCTTCAGTTATCCAACCCTCCCCCACATCGATTAATCCCTATTACTTAGGCTTAAAAATCTTTGAAGATATCGAAAAGCGTTGGGATGCGCTGGCCAAAGAAGGAAAAAGCGATCTAACCGGGCGTGAAAAAATCTTTGAAGTACGAGAGTTAGAATCGGATGTTTCTTTCTTACGTAACTACTTAACGAAGGATTTGGTTGATGAGTTGGATTTATATGTATTTCAATTAGAAGGAAATCAATGGAAAGTTTCGGATAAAAGTTGGGAAAATGTGCGAGATCAATTGGTGATGAGCCGCATTAATGGTGGGCATCCCTATATTGTGGTCAAAGATGGGGATTTTAACCAAAATGGTGAGCTTTATCTATTGCACCAGTACGAAGGAATTGAACTGGATATCAAACATTTAGAGAAAACGTTACCGCATATTTATGCGTTGTGGGGACGAAGTGTCCATTTGGAAACAGTCCTTGAGAATCGACCTGTTTTGTTCAGCTATAATGGAAAGAAATGTTTGCGTCGCTTTTTATAGTATTGTCCTTTTCATTTTATGATTGAACAAAATTACGAGTAGTATGAAGAACAAGAGATCATATCAATGATGAGGGAGATTGATCCGATGTTAATCATTCAATCAGGGGACTTACTTCAAAGTGATTGTCATATCATTGCACACCAATGTAATTGTTTTGCTAAAATGGGTGCTGGGATTGCGAAGCAGATCAAACAATTGTATCCAGAAGCATATCAAGCGGATCAAAATGGAACAATTCCAGTTGGCAGTAAAGAGCGATTGGGGACGGTTACTGCTGCTATTGTCGATGGGGGCAAACGGGTCGTTTTTAATCTCTATGGTCAATATCGTTATACTGGAAAATTGCAAACGGATTATGAGGCATTGGAAAATGCTTTGAATCAGATGTTTTATGTCATCAATCGCCAAATGCCCCTTCCTCTTTTATTTACGGATGTGCAAAATTCGGATTGGGATCCCGCTTGGGACCCCAAATGGAAAGAGTTAAAGTTTACAGGTTCGAAGTTGAAAATTGGTTTGCCTTACCGCATCGGTTGCGGTTTGGCAGGTGGCGATTGGACTCGTGTGGAAGAGATCCTGCTCGCCGTATCGGAAAAGCATCAGCATGATCTCTATCTGTATAAACTCTGATTTGCTTTTGGGTTCTTACCCAAGAGCTTTTTTAATCTTCATTGGTTGCTTCTGTCTGATCTGCTGCAATGGTGACTTGATCCCGTATTTCTTCAAAACGATGTTCTTCGGATTGTGGTTGTTGTGATGGTTGGGGAGGTTGTGTGGTTATGACCATCCAATTTATTACCCCAGTGAGCGATTCAGCGGTAGGCTGTAGGTGTTGAATACGAACAGTAAAACCATCTGCTCGTTGTTCTTTGATGCTCGTTAGGCAGTTCGGCTGTTGGGTTACAACCATCGCGACATAGGGATCTGTCAGAGGTGAATCAAAGGCAACTTCGACTGAAATTTCATCTTGTTCGTTCGTGAGTTCAAATGTTTTTGTACCAGCTAGTAATTGAGGAAACGGGAGAGAATCTAACTTGAGTTTTTCTAGTCCGATTGAGTGATCTGCAATTTTATCGCCTGTAATTTCATTGTTTTTGATGTGATCGTTTTGAATCGAGAAAATACCAATTTTATTCGTGGTAATTGAGCCATTGGCAATGTGCCATTGTTTGATCTGTTGATCGNCAATGTGATCTGCTTGGATGGCTTGCTTTTCAATATGTTTACTTTCAATTGCTTTTTCTGCAATTTTTTCAGCAGTAATTGCATGATTGGCTAAATGATGTTGTTCAATTTGTTGCGCTTGAATATGTTTTGAAACAATGGCTTGATTTGCCAGATGGCGCTGTTCAATTTGCTGATTGCCGATATGCTCGCTGGCAATGACATTTTCAGTTAAGTGAAAGTGTTGAATGGCTTCTTTGGCTAAGATATTGGAGGTTACAGATTGCTCTCTTAAGTGCCGTTCATCAATCTGCTGCTCTTTAATATGATCTGCTTCGATACTCTGTTGATCAAGGTGATGACTTTGTACAGCTTGATTGGCAATGTGGTTGGAAGAGATGGAACGATCTTTTAAGTGTTTTCNATCGATCTGTTTATCTGCGATATGTTGGGCTTCCACACTTGCTTTGGCTAAATGATGCTTTTGGACGCTCCCATCGCTGATATGTTGAGTAGAGATTGCATTTTTTTGCAAATGTTTGTGTGTGATCTGATTTTCAGCAATGTGTTTCGCTTCAATGATCTTTTCCGACAAATGATCTGTTTGAATTGCGGCGGGTTCAATATGGGCGGCTGCAATTACCCCCTCTGTTAAATGTCGTTGTTCAATCTGTTGGGCAGCAATCTGTTTACTTGTAATGGCATCTTGAGCGATATGTTGCTGCTCAATCGCTTCAGAAGCGATGTTTTCAGCTGTAATGGATTGTTCTTTTAAATGGTGCGTTTGGATCTGTTGCTCTTTAAGGTGTTTTCCTTCAATACAAGCATCGGCTACGTGGTGGCTTTGAATCGATTGTGCAGCGATTTTTTGCTCGCTGATCGCTTGATCAGCGATGTGCGCTTCTTGGATGATATTATGTTGAAGTTTATCAGCGGAGATGGCTTGATTGGCAAGGTGGTGTTGATCAATCTGTCCATCTTCGATATGTCGAGCAAGGATAGCGGAATCTGCGATATGNTTGCTGTAGATGGACTGATTTTCTAGTTTATCGCCGGTGATCGCCTGTTCTGCTAGGTGCTCAGGCTGAATTTGTTCTAAACCGATATGTTCCGCTTGAATCGTTCGATTATTTAGATGCCGCTCTAAGATCGAATGATCTGCGATTTTATCGGATGTGACAGCATTTTCACATATTTTTTGATTGGTGATAGCTTGGTCAATAATTTTATCCGTTGAAACGGATTCGGACGAAAGCTTAGAAGTGGTGATGGAGCGATCAATTAATTTGGAGCCGGAGAGCGCATTGTTGGCGATATGGTGTTCTAAAATGCTGCCTTCCTGAATATGCGTTTTGCCAATGGCTCGTTCACGAATATGTTCTGCTTCGACGGCTTTGTGATCTAAGTGATGGGCTTGAATCGTTTTTTCTTGAATCATGGGTGCTTGAATGGAGTTGGGAGCAATCTTTGATGCTGTGATGCTTTGGTCTTTGATATGGTGCTCTTCAATCAAGCGAGGGGATAAATGCTGACTCTCAATCACTTGTTCTTGCAGATGTTCACTGGAAATCGAATGCGGGGCTAGTTTTTCGCTCGTAATCATCCGGTTTTGTAGATGAGTCTCCGATATCGATTGAGGTTGAATATGTTTTGCTTCGATTGCTTGCTCTTTAATCTTTTCACCCGTAATTGCTTTTTCTTTAATTTTTTCAGTACTAATTGCGCCGTCTTGAATTTTGTTGGTGGAAACAGCTTGATCCGCTAATTTTGCATTGTTGACGGCATCATTTTCTAAGTGTATGGTTGAAATCGCGCCACTTTTTACTTTCTCACCATTAATTACCTGATCAGCTAGATGATCGGTTTGAATATGTTCCTTAGCAATATGATGAGCTTGAATAGCTTGTTCTTTTAATTTGCTGCCATCAATACTCTGATCTCTGAGAAAGTTCCCACTTAAAGAGAGCTCCTTAATGTGTTCATTCCGAATCGCCNCTTTTTGAATTTTATCGCTTGTGATGGAATGGGGAGCGAGATGGGTTTCATGAATCGCTTGTTTGGCGATTTTCGGAGCGGTAATCGATTCATCTGCAATCTTTTCTGTGACGATCGTTTCATTTTGTAGATGTTCGGTTGTAATCGCCCCTTTTTTAATTTTGGTTTTGTCAACAGCTTGATTCGCGATTTTTTCACTGGTGATAATCGCATCGGTTAGATCGTTTGTATAAAGAAAAGGTTTTTTCTGATTGGGGCTCCGTTGTTTTTTGATTTGCTTGATATGTTCAATGGAATCAGTTTGTTCGCGCTGTGAATCCACTTTTTTTCTTTTTGCTGGTTCTTTTTGCGTGGTTTGCGGAAGAGCATGTTCCTGGAATAATTCCTCAATGATCATTTCATCAGTGGGGGTCAAAGAAGTCTTTTTTCTTCTAGGTGGATTTTTTCTTCTTCGCAATTTTCCCATCCTTTCTTTACAAAATTCATTTATAAATAGGTATATTCACTAGGTGTAGAGATGGATACAAGAATGGGAAAATAAGGATATCACACAAAAGTCTCGGTATTTAAAGGCATCGCAAGGCATGGGAAAATTTGTATATAGAAAACGGTTTCAATTGTGCTAGTATGTTTCGTACCAAGGGTCCTTGGCAAATCAACGGTAAGGAGGATTTGATGTTACACAGAAAACCAATTGTGAAACTGATCGGTTTGTTCACTGCAGCTTTTCTCATTTTTACCACAATCCCGATTAGTACTTCATATGCTGCAATATCGAACCAGGTTGCTGCAGGATCAGGATGGGTCCATCAGATTTTCCAGAAGGTGTGGCAGCAGGTTAAAAAGACAGAAAAATCAAAAAACAACAAAAACAAAACGGAAACCCCCCCCAAAGGAGATGGAAATACAGGTGGAAACAGTAAGGGGGATCAAAATAGTGGTAGCAACAATGGTGGACAAAATGGAAATGAAGATCAATCAAACGAATCACTTGCTGACCAAATTATCAAAACAGGAGAAAAATATTTGGGGACCCCTTATCAATATGGTGCACCTTCTGGTCAAACAAGGACATTTGATTGTTCTTCCTTTACACAGTTTGTTTATAAACAACATGGGATCAATCTTCCCCGCAGTTCAAAACAACAAGCTCAAGTTGGTGTAACGGTTCCGAGAAGTCAAATTAAAAAAGGTGATCTACTGTTTTTTAAGACAAGCAAATCAAATGGTCAAATTGGTCATGTTGCCATCTATGCGGGTAATAATCGTGTCCTTCATACATGGGGACCCGGTGGCGTGCGGTATGATAGCTTGTCAACCGCTTGGTTGGATAAGGGTTATATTACCGCTAAACGTGTGATTAAGTAAAACAAAGTAGGGTTTTTGAGGAGCAAGCAATGGATTCAATATGAATCCATTGCTTGATTTTTTTATTCAATTTCTTCAGCTTTCCAGTCGCCACCGCCGAAAATAAATGTCGGTTTTCCAGTTGGTCCTTTGATCAAGCGAAAGGCTACTAGTCCCGATGCAAAACACACTTTTAAACTGGGGATATTGTCGGTTGCAACTCGGGTATAGACACGATTTAAATAGCGAAAAGAGTGCTTTAATAATTTTTCGCCAATTCCTTGATTGCGGTATTGCGGATGAACGACACAAAATGATTCATCAATCCCATAGTTACCAAAGACAACCAATCCAGCTAATCTTTTTTGGATAACTGCAATCAAAATGAGGGTCCCATCTTTTAATTCGGATGGTTGCAGTTTTTTTAGCCACCTTATTGCACGATGGGTAATTCTGGCATCTCCATGCTGAATGGTAAATCGAACCAACTGTTTTTTAGTGCGGCGAAATAATGATGGAGAAACCTTGCAAATGTTCATGCTGATGTTCCTCCATGTTCTGAGAAACCGCTGAGATATAGGGAATAATCAATAATCTGCTTGAGTGAACGCGTACGAATAGCGGGCTCATCAAATTTCATCGGTTTTGAGTTGGCTTCAAAAAACCACATTCGGCCATTTTTTTCGATGCCGATATCCATTGACATTTCACCCAGAGGGGTCCAGTGAGCTTTTTCAATCAATTTTGCAATTCCGATTGCCGTTTGCTGTAATCGTTTATAAATATAATCATGATTTTTAGGAAAGACTGCTTTTAGCACATGGTGTACATTGGCGATTGAGCCGCCCCTTGGTACATGCGTAGAAATGGCATTTTTTCCTGCTACGCGTACGCCGATGCCGGTCACTTGCCAACTCCCTTGTTGATTTTTTTGCACCAGAATGCGAAAATCACAAGGACGTTGTTGATAGCGGATCAGAGGAATTCCTTGTTGAAGTATATAATCTTGTTGCTTTTTTTTCGCTACAATTAAATGCCATAGTTGTTCAAGCGAGTTGAGTTTGTAGTGTTGGCGACCTTGCTGATCTTGATAAATAAGTCGATACTGCCCTTGATCAGTAACGATTTTCATCAAACCGATTCCAGCTTTTTCATGAATCGGTTTGGCATATAGAATGGGATATTGGTTTGTCATCGTTTTGAGAACATGGATCTGGTTTAATGGTTTTGTTTTGGGAATTAGATAGCGCCATTCCTCATTCTTTAGTAGAAACTGTGAGATACTCCATTTATCAAAAAAACTTGGATTAAAGAGATGGATATGTGGCATGGCTTGTAACTGTTGTAAGATGCTTTGTTCTTTCTTTTGTTGTTCTGCTAAACGATCTGGAATTCGGTTATAAATGACGTGTGGAAAGGGGAGTTTGGCTTTCAGCCAACGATTTCGTTTGGAATTTGGATCAAGTAAAAAGCCTTGTACAAAATGGGAATCTTTTCGAAAACTGCTGGGTGTCAAAACAAAAATGGCGACACCCATTTTATGGCCCATCCGAATCAGATCCGCAAAATTTTTATGGTTTCCGCGAAACCGCCGTTGTCCATCAGAAGTTAATATGCCAATAAATGGACCGAGGCGGACCTTGTTTGTTGTTGTTTGTTGGACCCGGATCGGAAGTTGCAATGGAGAAATTTTTGGCTTGGGTTTGGTTGTGTGAACGGGTGCAACCAATGTTGAGCCAATCTCAGCTTTAAAAGTAGGTGGGCTGGATTGAAACCACGCTTTTTTTTCAGGTGTAAAGAAGATAAAATTTTTTTTTGGGTGGATATAAATCCAACCGGCTTTGGACAGCCTCACGATGATCTCCACCTTTCAGACAAAGTTTGCCAGTTTTAGACTGTAATCGGTGATGTATTTTGCAGATAATCGACCTGCTTCTCGCAGGCTGGGATGATGAAAGATATGTCGACCCGGTTTGGCATTCACCTCAAATAGCCAAATTTTTTTGTTCACATCGATGCCCATATCGAGACCAAGTTCACCCAATGGTCCATCAATTTGCTCCTCCAGCACTTTGGCGATGGCGATGGCTTTTTGTTCAAGCCGTTCTTTCATTACGGTTGCTTCCTTCCCGAACACCTTTTGTAGCAGTTCAAAGGTGGAAAGGACGGTTCCACCGGTTCGGACATGGGTGGTGACACAACCGGGTCCGGCCATCTTCGCTCCAATTGCTACCACTTGCCATTGACCTTGACTATCTTTATGCAAGTGAATCCGGAAATCGACGGGTCGTTGTTGATATTTAATTAAGCGAATACCCTGTTGGACTAAGTATTTTTCGTATTTTCGGGGTTGGTGAGCGAAATAGTGTTGGATTAGTCTCTCCAGCGATTCAAATCGATGTAAGATATTCTTTTCACCTTGATGAAAACGGCAAAAATAGCCTTTTTGGGGATGGCGGATAATACGAAAGATTCCTAAACCGAGGCTTCCGCCACTTGGTTTTAGATAGACCATTTTGTGTTGCGTAAGCATTCTTTCAATTGTCTCCAGCGATGGATAGAGGTATGTTTCAGGGATATGATGGCAGGTGTAGGGGTGCTTGCTTAACAGCAGATGAATGGACCATTTATTAAAAAAGCCTTGATTAAAGATTTGGCAATGTTCGTTCTCTTTTAATCGTTGGATGCAGGCTCTGACTCGATAGAGGGATTCGATTTTTCGGTTTGGCACGCGTTCATAGACAACATCAGGCAATGGTGAAGGGAAGGATACCCAACGGGAATCTTGGTAATACCATCCTGTGACCGTTTTGGTTTGCCAGTTGATCATTTCGGGAGTAAATACATAAATCAGCGGTTTTTCTGTTTCGCCGGCTCGAATAAAACTTCGAAATAATACAGAACGTCTGCCAAAAGGCTTTTGTGGATTACCCGTAAAGCCAGTTGTAAGAATGCCGATCACAGGTCCCAAGCGTAAATGCTGTTGGCTAAACACAGCGCGTGTTTTGGTTGAAAATGGGAGCGATAATTGGCGGGTAACTGCTGGTGAAAAAAAGATACGATTGCCGCTGATCTTGGACGCGATCACTTGAATGGTTGTTGATTGGTTCCCCATTTCGAGCTTGATTAATTGTCGATGGCGAAGACGCCATTTTTCTACCAAGGGACGTGACAAAACGATGGCTTTCGATGGAACTTGTGGAGTAGTCGTCAGTTGACAGATAATCGAGTTCATAGGCTACCTGTTAAACACGGAGTGTTGAATAACAGGGTTCCACCTCCTTGAACCTTGAAGTAACGATTCTGCGTAACGGATCGGAAGTTGGACAGCTAGATGATGGATCTCAGGTTTTCCCATTTGCAAAAACACAGAACGTCCCGGCTTTGAGTTCACTTCCAGCAACCAGATATTTGCTTGTTGGTCAATCCCAACATCGATCCCGAGCTCGACCAGTGGGCCATGATTTTGTTCAATAAACCTAGGAAGATAGGAAGTAATGGATGTAAGTTTGGTTTGAATCGGTTCAATGCGATCACTGTAATATTTGTCAAGAAAAGGTTCAAATAGAATCGCTTTTCCTCCGCCGTGTAAGTTGGAAGTGATCGTATGTGATGGACCAATTCGCACTGCTGCACCGGTTGTTGTCCAAGTGTGATGTTCATTTTTTTGCACTAAAATTCGCACATCAAAGGGGAAACCTTTCGGTGTGAGCAAGGTTAGGTATGGTTGAATAATATAGCGCGTTTGTTGAACAAATTGTTGGAGCCAATGGTCAAATTGATATCGATTGCTGAAACGACCATGGAAATGGCGATTAAGCAGATTCCTGCCCGTTACTGAGTAGTGTCCCTTCTGATGCGAAATTTTGAGAACGCCTCGTCCATGACTCCCTCCATTGGGCTTCATACAGATCGTTTGATGTTTGTGTAGCATGTGGTGAAGAGTTTCAATGGTGTCATAGCGAACTGTTTCCGGTAGATAAGGTTGGAGAAAAGGACTCTGTTTAAGCAGTTGGTAGGTTTGATACTTTCCTTTGAGTGGATGGCCTAAAAAGCGGATGTTGGGATCATTCATTAAGCGGGTAACATGCGGTTTATATTGTAGAAAATGCTGACGATTTCGATAAAAAATCCGATCATAGATCAAGGCTGGAATGGGTTGAATTCCTTTCGTAAACTGTTGCGGCGATTCTACCGTCCATCCGGTAACGGTTCGAGTATTCCAGTTGATCTTTTTTGGATCAAAGATAAAAACTTGTATGTTTTTTTTCTTCCCTTCTGTGGCGAGTTGTGAGAAGTATCTTTTTTCATGAAAAGGCGGATATTTTCTTGCTAAATAGCTGACTGTGATTCCAAGTGTCTTCATCGTTTCCGCTCCTTTCGCTTTTTTGTACGACGAATGTAGGCCGGTTGAATTCCCATTAGAAAATGAATGTAATTCATCAAGCGAGTAACGGAGGGGCGTGTCGGCAGTGCTGGATTCATGACACTATCGTCTGTTTTTGAAGGTTTGGAATTAAGCTCGATCAGCCAGATTTTGCCGTTTTTATCGAGCGCTAGATCGATTCCAAGTTCCGCAAAATGGCCTTTGGTTAGTTTTTCAAATGTTTGGGTTATGGTTAATGCAGTTTGCTTCAGCTGTCGGATTGTTGGTTTTCCAGGGATATTTAATTCATTGATTACTTCCGATGCACGTCGAATCGTACCTCCACTGGCTAGATTGGAAACGATATGATGGTTGTTGGCGATGCGAGCCACCATTGATGTGATGGACCAAATTCCTAGATTATTTTTTTGAGCTAAGACGCGGAAATCAAGTTGTCTGCCACCAAAAGTTGCAAGATGTAAACCGCGTTGGATCAAATAGGATTGCCGCCCAATGCGATCAGCAATTGTTTTGATGCATTCTCGCACAGAACGAAATGTTAACGTAACCGTTCCATTTGCTGTTGAGGATTGATAAAATATCTGATNAGGTCTTCGAATGAGGCGGATAATACCCTTTCCTAGACTTCCGTTTGTGGGTTTTAAGTATAGGATGGGATATTGTGAAAGCATCTTTCGAAGTCTGTTTCGGTGAAATCGATGTGTTTCCGGCAACATATGCTTGATTTTCGGCTCTTTGGCTAACAGATCGTGCACATGCAATTTATCTAAGAACGTTTCATTAAAGATTGGAATTTGATAATACGAGCGCAAGATATTTAATTTTGCTTGCAACTGCTTATTCGCTTCAACACGTCGTGATGTGATTCGGTTATAGATGACGTCAGGCAATGGAAGTGTGGCTTTGATCCATTTGTTCTCGTGAAAAATCCATGTTTGCATCTCTTTTTTTGTCACACTCAACGCTTGCGGCGAAAGGATGGCAACTTGAATGCCATGTTTTTTTCCCGCATTTGCGCATTCTTCCAGAAATTTTGTCATCAAACCAAAAGGATTTTTTGACTGATAAGACGGAATGGTATCGATCAGAATCCCCAATAGTGGTCCGATCCATAAGCGGAGAGAACGATTATCAAAACGGGCATATAGTGATGTGGATGTGGGCAAAAGCAATTGTTTGGCTAATTGGCGGCTGCACTGTACAATCGCGTTTTTTTGATTGGTAAGCCAGAGATAAGCGGTGCTAACGGAAGAGCCAAATTTAACCAAAATGGAGTGTTGATAAATGCCCAGTTTTTTGGCAAGCGTTTCTCCTAACCCGAGATTTGTATTTCTTGGTAATTGTCGTTCAGGATGTAATTGGATTTGAACTTTGGCAAGACCCATGATAATCCCCTTCCGCCGGAAATGCTAATTTATGGTATGTAGGCATATATTTAGGGGTGAAAAAAAAAGGCTTGTCTCGAGGATAATTTTGTGAAGGATTAAAAGTGTATTTGTGGTATAAACATAAGAGAGAGGGGAGGAGGCAGGCATAATGGCAAATCCGTATGATCTCGCAAACGAGTTGGTGGAAGCGCTGCGTCAAACAAAAGAATATCAACGAATTCTGCAAATTCAAAAGGAGATTGAAAAAAACGAAAAACTGGATAAAATGTTGAATCAATATCGGGCTATTCAGGTGGAGATCCAAACTCTTCAATTGCAAGGTCAACAACCGAGTCCCGAGGTGGAGGAAAAGGTGAAAAAGTTGACTGATATTATTCAAGAAATTCCATTATTAAAACAATATCTTGATGCAGAAGAGGAGTTTGGTGAAATCTTTCAAGATGTTCAACAAATCGTGATGCGACCCGTAATTGATCTATTTGAAAACATTGCTCCATTGAATGATTTATAAAATTTCCAAAGAAAGGTTGATGTTGTAGCAATATGAAAGTCACATTCCATGGTCATTCCTGTTTTCTCATTGAAAGTCAGCGTGCCCGTATTCTTATCGATCCATTTTTAACGGGAAATCCAGCTGCGATTGTAAAGCCTGATCAAGTAGAAGCAGATGTGATTCTGTTGACGCATGCGCACAATGATCATTTGGGGGATACTGTTGAGATTGCCAAACGGAATCAGGCACAAGTGATCGCTTCCCATGAGTTGGCAACTTGGTTGGGTTGGCAAGGAGTCGAGGCGCATGGTATGTCAATAGGTGGCCGGTATTCAGCAGACTTTGGTCAAGTACAAATGACCCCTGCTTTTCATGGAAATGGATACGTTGACGAAGAAAAAAAGGAAATTATTTACATGGGGATGCCAGCAGGCTTGGTCATTCAAGTTGATGGAAAAACACTCTATCATGCTGGTGATACATCTCTTTTCTCCGATATGCAATTAATCAAGCGAAAGTATGAAATTGATTTAGCCATGTTGCCGATCGGTGACAATTTTACAATGGGACCGGATGATGCTGCGTTGGCCGCTGAATGGGTCGGCGCTAAACAAGTAATCCCTATGCACTATAATACATTCCCTTTAATTGAACAAGATCCGGATCAGTTTGTAAAAAAACTGGCAGAGAAAGAGATTAAAGGTGTTGTTTTGAAGCCAGGCGAGAGTATTGAGTTGTAACAATCATCGTTTTTATGGGATCATTGATTCAAGCGCTTTCGCCTAGAAAAGTAGATGTAAATTTCTTGTAACCAATTTGTAATCTATTTCTCCTAAAATAATTTTTAGGATGAAAACCCCCTTCGGTGAGACGGTGGCGGAAACCGTCTCTTTTTTTGTTATGCTAGGTATAGCAAGAATGAAGAAAGAAGTGGATGGATTGTCAACCAAACATGAACGAATCTTAAAATATATTGAGCAGTTGAAAGTTGGCGAGAAAATATCAGTTCGACAAATTGCCAAACAATTGCAAGTAAGTGATGGAACGGCTTATCGTGCGATCAAAGAAGCTGAAAATCAAGGTTTGGTACAGACGATTGACCGTGTCGGAACAGTTCGGATTGAAAAAAAGCAGCGTTCAAATTTGGAGCAGCTTACCTTTGCCGAAGTGGTAAACGTTGTTAACGGAACAGTATTAGGCGGAAAAAATGGGTTGCATAAAAAGCTGCATCGGTTTGTGATTGGTGCGATGAAACTGGAAGCAATGGTACGCTATATACGTCCGGGGAACTTATTGATTGTCGGGAATCGGGATCAAGTCCACCGGATTGCTTTGGAACGAGGAGCAGCTGTCTTAATTACGGGTGGTTTTCATGCGACGGAAGAGGTGAAACGGCTGGCTGATCAGTTGGAGCTACCGGTTATCTCCAGTAATTATGATACCTTTACTGTTGCTTCCCTGATCAATCGTGCTATCTATGACCGGCAAATCAAAAAGGAAATATTGTTAGTTGAAGATGCTTTATCTGAAGATAATCAGCCTGTCTCCATCCGGATTGATCAGACAGTTGCGGATTATTACCGTCAAAGAAAGAAGACTGGTTATCGCCGCTTCCCGGTTGTTGATCATTTAAATCGCGTTGTGGGAATGGTTACTAGTAAGGATGTGCAAGGTTATCGTTCCGATGAGCGAATTGAACGTGTTATGACAAAAAATCCGATTGTGGTTTTTCCCAAGAATTCGCTTGCTTCGGCTGCACATGAATTGTCTTGGGAAGGAGTTGAACTCCTACCAGTTGTCAATGAGAAGAACGAACTGATTGGCGTTTTGAGTCGACAAGACGTGATTCAATCGTTGCAAGCCATGTATAAGCAGCCCGAGATAGGTGAAACCCTGCAAGAGTTGAGCTATCGTGGTTTTAAAGAAGTGGTGAACGAAAACGGAGAATCCTACTATTGTGGAAAAGTGACGCCGCAGATGACCGACTCTTTGGGTACGTTAAGTGTAGGGGTTTTAACATCATTAATTTCGGAAGCAGCTTCCAGATACTTGCGGCGATTGCATCATGCAAATTCAACAGTGAAAGAGATTACCCTATATGTGTTAAAGCTGATCCAGTTGGAAAGCACGGTTTCTGTTGTTCCTCGTGTCTTAGAGATGGGAAGAAAGCAAACGAAATTGGAAATAGAAGTAAGAAACAATCAACAAGTAGCAGCGAAAGCTTTGCTAACTGTACAGATGATCAAGAAGTATTAGTTTTTCTTTTATTAAATAGTAAAAGTAACCAAAGCATCGTTCTGCTTGTTACTCAGATGATACGTTTTTTGAGGAGTTGGTTTGGAGCTGTTTCGAATGTTTGTGATTTTTTATTCCATAATATAGATTAATCACACCAATGACAGCAATCACGCCGATTAACACATAACGGACCCAATGATCGCTTGAAGCCGTTAAATTTAACAAACTTATTGAAATAAATAAGATTCCCATCTGGATATTCATTCGTGCTCGGTGTCGAAACCGTAGGTTGGACGGAATGTTTTCTCGTCTGGATAAGACGCTCTCATAAACAAAGAAAAATGTTGAGATACAGATTGTTACTAATAGTAATATTTGAATAATTACCAGCATGGTTGTGCCTCCTCATCAATCGGTTATGGTTTCTTG
>JGI1652J44930_10000246_pt1 | contig 21854 bp, 22 predicted proteins | sample NewIslsDNAsample_FD_44930 | JGI IMG/M metagenome (IMG submission 44930)
TAACATCCTAAATTTCCCCCGTTAACCAAGAATTCTATCCCTATTATACAAAAAAAGCCTGTAGATTTGGCCACTAGTTTGGGACTTTGTCTACAAGCTGAGATGCCTTGAGGGCATCTTTTTTATTTGCTGATGATTTGGTTAAATATTTTGAAATGGATTTTCGCCTTTTCAAGCGACTGCATGGATCTCGGCCGATCATAGCCGATCCAAACGGCGGCGGTATATTCATTCGATAAACCGGCAAGCCAAAAATCCCGGTAATTGTCCGTTGTTCCTGTTTTTGCTCCGATGTAAGAGGAATTTGCACGTATCCCCACACCCGTCCCGCTTTTTACCACTTCGCTTAAAAGAGTGCGCATATGCTTTACGGTTTTATCTGACCAAATTGTTTTCCGCTCCGTCGGCCAGCGGTACAAAACGTTTCCTTGCCGGTCGGTGACTTTGCGGATGGCATGGGCTTTTATGTATGTTCCGTCGATGAAGCTTGTGTAAGCATCGGCCATTTCAAGCGTTGTCACGCCGTATGTAAGTCCCCCTAATGCAGCAGGATAGGTCTTATCCTGGTCCACGATCGATTGAAAATTGAACTGCTGCGCATATTGAAAGGCTCTTTCAATCCCCACTTTGGAAAACAGCCGGACAGCCGGGGTATTCATACTATGTTTAAACGCATCCGTAATTGATACATTCCCGTAAATAGCACCCCCGTAGTTTTGCGGACAGAAATTGCCTATGCAAATCCTTCCTCCGTTGACAAGGGAAGAAGGTGTATAGTCCGTTGTTTCGAAAAGAGGCGCATAAACGATGATCGGTTTAAAGGAAGAACCCGGTTGTCTCGGTGCCTGAAATGCCCTGTGAAAATCATATTTTTTATAGTTTTTTCCGGCGTACATGCCCACAATTTCCCGGGTTTCATTGTCTATGACCGCCGCGCTTGCCTCAAGGTCGGGAACCGATAAAAGCGCGTTGATGGCCTTTTCATCTCTCTCCTGTTTTTTAGGATCTAATGCTGTATGGATAATGATGCCGGACTGGAGAACCTCATTCACTTTTTCATCCNATTCCATTTGAATGATTTTTTTTGCCTGGGGAGTAGCTTTCCGGATTTTTTCCGTATATCCTTCCGCATCAGAAATGATTTCTTTCAGTTCATGCATCACATAAGTGCTATAAGCAGGGAACATTTGCGTCTTTTTTTTGATGTTCAGCCGTATCGGCTGTTGTTTTATGTATTTGCTTCCTCAAGGGTGATCATTTTTTCTTTGGCAAGAATGTCGATCAGCCGCTCCTGGCGTGCTTTTGTATTTTCAAAATGGACGAGCGGATCGTACAGGGACGGATTATTTGGAATCGCCGCCAAAAATGCGATTTCCGCAACGGTGCATTCCTGCAAAGGTTTGTTGAAATAATAGGTCGCGGCTCCTCCAATTCCGTACACTTGATTGGCGAAATACATTTCATTTAGGTACATTTCCAAAATCTTGTCTTTGTCATACAGTTTTTCTAATTCATAGGCATAAAATATCTCCATTAATTTCCTTTCATACGTTTTTTCTTCAGATAGATACAGCATCCGGACAAGCTGCTGGGTGATGGTGCTCCCTCCTTGCTGGATGGAATTTTGTTTTGCGTTCTCGGCAACCGCTCTTATAATACCGCTGATATCAAAACCGATATGTTGATAAAAGTTCCGGTCTTCGCTCAAAATAAAAAGCTGTTTGGCGATTTCAGGAACTTCTTTATAGGATACAGGGTTTCTCCATTCGACATAATCTTCGCTGAACAGATTCCCATTCCGGTCCACCATTTTGACAGGAAGCGGCTTTTTTATCTCCGTCAGCTGTACCTGTTCCCGGAGCTCTTGTTCATGGGTCCGGCTTTTTTCAACTTCTTCCCAAATTTGATCGCCCAACCAATAGAGGAGAGGGAAAAAGCAAAGAATGACCAGATACCCCAAGGATCGCTTCATTATATATCCCTCCTCATACAAGAAAGAATATCATAGATTTTAAAAAAACTGTCTTTTTTTTATCCCTGCTCTATTTTCGAAGATGATGAATGACGGTTAAACAATGGAGTAAATGTGAAATTAGAAGAAAAAAATATCGTTTTATGGTAAACTGAAACGGGGAAAAGCAGTATGAAGGCATTCATTAATACGGTTAAAGGAGAAGAAGCGATGTATCCACAATTGACGAAAGAATTAAATCCAGGGGAAATTTTAGTTGAAATGAAGACGACAATGGGTACGATTAAAATAAAATTGTTCCCGGAGCATGCCCCAAAAACGGTTGAAAACTTTTTAGGCCACGCAAAATCCGGTTATTATGAAGGGGTTATTTTCCATCGTGTGATCAAGGATTTTATGATTCAAGGAGGAGACCCGACTGGTACAGGAATGGGAGGGGAATCCATCTGGGGCGTTCCTTTTGAAGATGAATTCCATCCTGAATTGTTCAATTTGCGCGGCGCGTTGTCAATGGCCAATGCAGGCCCTAATACGAACGGATCCCAGTTCTTTATCGTCCAAATGCCGTATGTGCCAAGCGAAATGATTGGACAAATGGAACAGGCGGGATTCCCGAAAGAAATTATCGAGGAATATGCCCGCATAGGGGGAACTCCTTGGTTGGACTATAAACATACTGTATTTGGTCATGTGGTGGAAGGCATGGATATAGTGGACAAAATCGCCAATGTTGAAACGGATTTCCGTGATAAACCGACAGAAGATGTGAAAATCTTATCCATCACAGTGCTTGAAGAATAGAAGAAAGAAGTGGTTTCGATGAATCACCTATTGCTTTACGGAGATTTTTTATATTTTCCGGAAGACAAAATGGCGTACATTCCTGCGGCCATTGAAATGATTTTTCTGTTTCTTTTGTGCTTTGCCGTCTTTTTTGCCGTGAAAAATCTGTCAAAGAGACAAGAACTGAAAACAAAAGAGCTGGAAGAACGGATTCTGAAGCAAAAAGAACAAAACAAGGAAAAACATACAGAACCATAACCGTTTGCAGGCTGTCCGGAGGGCGTCGTTCCGGACAGCCTGCTTTTTTCTAAACAAACTATTCATAATATGAACTTGCATTTGAGAACAGGGGAAATTCTTTTCAGTTCTTTCTTTGAAGATGTTTGAATGAAAGGTTTAAAAAAATCAGGTAAGTGATGGTCAAAGCCGCTGTAATATAAATGAACCCATTCCACCCAAAATGGTTATAGATCGGAGCCACAAGCGTGCTTCCAGATGCGACGCCGATATAATAGGCTACCAAATAAAGGCTGGATGCACTTCCTTTTAAATAAGCAGCAACTTTGCCGACATTGGCGGCCGTCAAAGAATGGGCTGTAAAAAAACCGAAACAAACCATGCATAAACCGGACAGGACGATCAGAATCGAAGAATGCAAGGTGCATAATACCCCTAAAGTTAGTACAACGATGGCTGCAGTCCGCACTTTTTCCAACGTAAATTTATTGGAAAACCAGCTCGAAACAGGCGCCCCTATAATCCCGAAGGCATATGCAAAATACAAAAAGGAGACGGAATCGAGGGGCATGGAATAGGGAGGGTTTCCCAAATGGAACGGCAGGTAAGTCCATGTCCCGGTAAAAGTGATTTGTAATACAATTCCTAATCCGAACAAGACAAGCAAGGCAGGATTTTTTAAGTGAAATCCAAATCCTTTTAAATCATCCCAAAAACTGGCGCTATTTGGGACGAAATGGTTGGATTTTGGCAAAGTCATTAGAACAAAAATGAATACGGCCATTCCAAAAAACATAATAATGGAAATCGTCAATTGCCAACTGTAAGTTTCAGAAAGAAAACCTGCAAGAAATCGGCCGATCATGCCCCCCAGCGCATTTGTGGAAATATAGATGGAAGTGGCAAGATTTCTGGCTTTTGAATCGATTTCTTCCCCGATATACGCAAGCGATGCGGCAGGCACACCGGCAAGAGCAAATCCTTGGATAAATCTCAATAAAGAGATGATCCAATATTTTTCCACGAAAAGCATGATCAGAAAAGGAAGAATGGATAAAAGAATGGAAAGGTGGATAAAGATGACCCGTCCCTTCCGATCCGAAAAAAAACCCAGCACTATCAGCCCCATCATCAATGACAAGGTGGCCAGTGACATGGTTAAACTCGAATAAGTGACGGAGATGGAAAACTCTTTTTCAAAAACAGGAATAAGCGGCTGAAAAGCATAAAAGGCCGCAAAAATAAAAGTGGACGCGAGCCCGAGACTGGAGACGATCCGCCAATATCCCGGCTCGTTGATTTGATACCCCTTTGTTTCCATACGTGCACACCCTCTTATATATATGAAACTATAACGGACACTTCAGAAAATGTCCGTCTGTTTGTCATTTCTCCATTCCAAATGGCAGCCAAAGTGATAGCTGAGGGAAAAGAATAACGATGACTAGATAGGCAATCATTAATGCGATGAACGGAATGACACCCCGAACGACCATTCCAAGTTTCTCCTTCGCGATTCCTGCAACAACGAACAAGTTCAATCCGACCGGCGGCGTAATCATGCCAAGTTCCAAGTTGATGACCATGATGATCGCGAAATGGTATAAATCGATGCCAAAGTGCTTTAAAATCGGCAATAAGATTGGTAATGTAATTAAAATAATGGATACAGCTTCCAGGAACATGCCCAATATGAAGAAAAGAATGTTGACGATGAACAGGAACACCCATTTGTTCATGTCGCTTTCCGCAATCCATTGACCGACCTTATGCGGCACTTGTTCGTTTGTAAGGTATAATCCGAATAAAGACGCGGCGCCGATAATCAAGAAAATCATCGCGGTTACGTTAATGGATTCCACCAACACTTGCCGGAAATCTTTCCAGCTTAACTCACGATATATAAATATAGAAACGATGAGTCCATATACAACCGCAATGACAGCGGATTCGGTCGGCGTAACCACCCCGGTGTAGATGGTTCCCAGGATTAATACCGGCAACAATGCACCCCAAATCGCTTTCAACGATTTTCTGCCGCGTTCTTCCCAAGTGGCTCTCTCTTCACCCTGATATCCTTGTTTTTTCGCATAAACGATGGCAGCGGCGATAAGAACTGCCAGCAATCCTAAACCGGGGATGACGCCGGCCATAAATAATTTTCCGATGGATTCTTCAGCCGTAATTCCGTAAATAATTAACGGGACACTTGGAGGGATCAAAATGCCGAGCGTTCCTCCTGCTGCAACCAAACCGTAAGCGTATTTTTTATCATAACCGGCAGCGATCAGGGCCGGAATCATGATTGATCCGATGGCGGCCGCCGTTGCCGGAGATGACCCCGAAATTGCCGCGAAAATCCCGCAGGCAAGGATGGTTACAACCGATAGCCCGCCAGGCAAGTGGCCGACCCAAGCCCGCAAAGCTTCAATTAAATATTTCGAAATGCCGCCCCGGGCCATAATGGCTCCCGCCAATACAAATCCAGGAATCGCCATCATCGGAAAGGAGTCAAGGGCCGTAAACATCCGTTGAGGCACCATGTTCATATTAAAATCGGACATAAATAACATGAAGATGGTGGATAAAGCCAAACTGATGGCCACCGGAACCCGCAAGAAAACCAATATAAAGAAACTAAGTAAGAGGGTTAGCATATTCCTCATCCTTTCTGCGCAGAATGTTTATCAACCTTTCGATGAATCGGAGCAGGAAAAGCACTCCGGAAATTGGAAGGATGAGGTAAACGATCCACATCGGGATGCCTACTTCCAAGGATACCATTCCGGAATGGAGGCGGGCAGCGACCAGATTCCATCCGTAATATGTATAGATGATACAGAAGATGATGCTGAGCGCTGTCGCTGCAAGGTTGAGAATATACTTTCCGGTGTCATTTAAGCGGTCGTATAAAATGTCCACCTGGATATGCTGGTTATGTTTCAACGCCATGCCGAAGCCTAAAAAAGTCCCCCAAATGATTGAATATCTTGCCACTTCTTCTACCCAAGCCTGAGGATGGTTCAATACATAGCGCATAAAGACCCCATAGAAAATCAGGAGCACGCCGGCGCCGAAAAATAGACTGGCCAAGATTTCTTCCAACCAAGTCCAAAGTTTGATTAACCCTTTCACTCACAATCACTCCTTTTTATTGAAAGTTAAAAAAAGGGGAGTGCCGATTGAATCGGCACTCGAAAGTTTGGGGAAAAGATTGTGTTGCAATTGCTGATGATTTATTTATTCTGCTAAGGCATTGATGCCATCGATTAACTCTTTTGTAATGACATCTTCAAATTGATCATAAACAGGCTGCAATGCTTTTTTGAGAGCTTCGCGCTCTTCATCCGTCATTTCATAAACTTCCACTGTACCTAAGCTCTTGATTTTTTCGAAAGATTTTTGGTTTTCTTCAGCCGCCAATTTTTGGGCGTATTTTGTCGCTTCATCGAGAGCTTCTTCCACTAATACACGCAAGTCTTCAGGCATTGATTCCCAGAAAGATTTGTTAACGAAAATTGCATAGTCAAGGCGTCCGTGTTGAGTAGTGGATAAATATTTTTGAACTTCATAGAATTTCATCGTGTCAAAGTTGTTGAACGGATTTTCCGCACCGTCCACTGTACCTTGTTGAAGGGCAGCATAAGTTTCGCCGAAGGAAATGGTTGCAGAACCTGCTCCAAGCGCTTCAAATTGCGCTTCCAATACCTGGCCGGCCTGTGTGCGGAATTTCAATCCTTTAAAGTCTTCCGGTTTGACTAACGGACGCTTGTTATTTGAGAAATGTTTGAATCCGTTTGGCCAGAACGCCATACCTTTGATGTCGTTGGCCGCCAATTGTTTGGAGTTGAACAACTCTTGCGCCAACTCGGAATCAAAGAATTTTTGGACATGTTCCTCATCTTTGAACAAATAAGGCATGTCGACATATTGCCAACGAGGGTCGATTTTTACCATTTTTGTGACAGACGGGGCAATCATATGTACGTTGCCTGATACCAACGCGTCAAGCTCGTCTGCATCACCGTACAATTGTGAAGACGGATAAACTTCGACTTTTACTTTCCCATCTGTTTTTTCCTTTACCAAATCAGCAAAATAATTTGCCGCTTTCCCTTTTACACTGTCCGGCGCCGTAACGTGGGAAAATTTGATGATCAGCGGGTTGTCAGCAGTATAATCATCGCCGGATTTTTTTTCATTGCCGGAGTTTCCTCCGCAAGCGGCAAGCGCCAGCGCCAACACCCCTAAAATTGTGACAAAAAGCCATTTCTTCATTTGTATCCCCCTTATGCGATGTTAAATTTATTTGTTATAGAGCAAAAAGCTCTTATTAACCTATTGAACTTTCAGGTTTTTTGGAAGATTCCGGATGTAGTACTCCCCGTATCGATGAGCGTAGTAATCGTATACTGGGGAAAAGCGTTTCTCCCAATCTTTTTTCTCTTCTTCCGACAGGTAATAGATATCGATGCATTGGCAATCTTCAATTTCCCGAAGTTTTTGATCGTTTAATTCTTTTGCAAGATTCCATTGCCATTCTTGCACTTCCTTCAATGTATCGATAATCAGCTGCTGGTCTTCTTTCGACAACTTTTTCCAAAAATCATAATTAAATAAGAGGAAATATCCTAAATAACCATGATCGGAAATGGTTAAGTATTTTTGCAATGAATAAAGATTTTTGCTCGTGATATTGGTTAATGTATTTTCCTGCCCTTCTACATCACCTTTTTTCAAAGATTGAAAGACCGTGTTAAAATCGATTTTCCTCGGTATGGCATCAACTACGTGATATTGTTCCGCCAAAATATCGCTCTGCATGATGCGCATACGGATTCCTTTTAAATCTTTGTAATGCTCAATCGGTCTCGTGTCGTTGCTGATCTGTTTAAAACCGCTGTCCCATAATCCGAGGGCAATCAGATTATGTTTCTTTAACAAGTTTTTCAACCGGTTTCCTGCTTCGCTTTCTGTAAACTCATGGACTTCTTCCAATGAGTCGAAGGCGTAAGGCAGATCGTAAATCGAAAGTTCAGGCACCAAATCGGTCAATTTGGATATGGCGGGAGCGATTAATTGGACATCTTCTCTCATGAGAGCATCCAATTCCTCCATATCTTTATAGAGAGTTCCGTTTGAAAATACTTGAACTTCGATTCGGCCGTTTGAGCGTTCTTTGATGAGTTCGGCGAATTTTCTGGCAGCCATTCCTTTCGGAGTATCTTCACCGACTACGTGGGAAAAGCGAATCACCAGCCGTTCCTCTTCGCTTAATTGTTCCAAATCAATTGGGTAATCTTCATACCGGGCACATGCCGCTATGAAGAATGGGACGGCGAGCAGGATGCCGAACATTACAATTTTTTTTAAATTTTTCATTGCAATCCCCTTGAATGATGGTTTCATAAGGTTAATTTCATAGTAAATCAAAATCGAAAATTCGCAATATTGTGGTATTATTGGACATTTTGTTCTTTTTGGTATATAACAGTTTTTCCTGAAAAATAACTGTTATATCACATTTGGGGAGGCAAAAAAAAAAAAGAGCCATACAGCTCTTGGATCAGAGGGAATAGTATTTGGTTGGACGTCCAACTGTACCGTATTTTAAATCGATTTTTACTTCGCTGATGCTCGCAAGATAATCCAAATATTTTCTTACCGTGACCCTTGCCATGCCCGTATTTTGCGCCAATTGTTCGGCTGTGACGGGCTGGTTGATTTCCTTCAATTTGTCGGTTATTTGTTTCATTGTAATTTCATTCAATCCCTTTGGCAGTTCCTTTTGCTGCTCAAAAGTATTTCGATAGTATTCATCGATGTCATTTTGCTTCAATTCCGTCTTGTTGGTTAATTTTTTCCGGGATCGGGCATAATTCTCCAACGCTTGTTGGAACCGTTCAAAGCGAAAAGGTTTGACCAAATAATCAAAAGCCCCTAAACGCGTCAATTCCTGGACGGTTTTTGCATCCCGGGCTGCGGTAATCATAATGATGTCGACAGGGAGGCGGTCATTGCGGATTTTGTAAAAAAGTTCAAGCCCGGAAATATCCGGCAAATACATGTCCAATAAAATTAAGTCGGGCTTTTTATCCTTGATTGCATGATAGGCATGTTCGCCCGATTGCGCTTCACCAACAAGTGAGAACCCCTTTGTTTTCAATAAAAAACTTTTGTTTACTTCCAACACCATCGGATCATCTTCCACGATTAATACGCGGATATCGTTCATGATACATTCCCCCCAACTTTTACTATAATTGTTGTACCAACCCCTGGTTCCGAGAAGACTTTAATCTTTCCGTGATTCGAATCGACAATCTGCTTTACCAAAGCAAGTCCAATTCCATGGCCGTCCTTATTTTTCGTCGTGAAGCCGTAATCAAAAATCCGCTCCACCGGTTCCGGAATGCCTACTCCGTTATCTTGCACTTCGATGTATAGATAATGTTTGTCTCCCTGAATGAGAATATCGACAAACTTTTCCTCTTTGGAAAGGCAGGCTTCCATTGCATTATCGAGCAGATTGCCGATGATGGTGATCAGGTCGCCGCTGGAAAATCCGGTGACATAATCAAATAAATATGAATCATCACTTAAAGTCAGTTCGACTCCCAATTCCTTGGCTCTGGAAAATTTGCCGATCAGCAGGCCTTGAATGGAATAGTCGTGGATTTTGTCTTTAATTTTTTGAAAGACGCTTTCCTCATCCGTAATTTCATCCAGAATGAGACTGACGGCTTCCTCATTCCGGTTCAGTTGGATCAAACCTGCAATGCTATGCAGACGGTTGAGAAATTCATGATGTTGCGCCCGCAAGGTATCAACAAGCGTTTTTACGCCGGTTAATTCTTCCGCGAGCGTATGGGCCTCCTTCCGGTCGGTAATGACAATCAATGAACCGGCATTTTTCTCGCGGATTTTTAACGGAAAAATGCGGACCAGATACATTTGGTTAAACAGGGACAGCGGCCGGTAGCCTTCCTGTTTTTCCGATTGTTCTTCCGCCAGCCAAGTATCTTTGAACACTTCTTTCAGGGTTCCTTTTTTATCGAAAAAATGGGCATATTTTCTTGCCAAATGATTTGCATAAGTAATATTTCCATGGCCATCCGTAGCGAGGATTCCCACATCCATCGCCTGCATCATGGCGGAACGCTCTTCCACGATGCGGGCAATTTCGGATGGTTCCAAATTTAATGTTTGACGTTTGATATGGTTGGCGATGAAAATAGAGCCGACAAGACCAATGCATAATCCCCAAAATAACGCGATGAAAATGTCGGATTGATATTCTTCCACCAAACTCTTCCACTTCGGGGTAATGATTCCGACGGTGATGACTCCGACCTGTTTGGTGGCTTCGGGATTCATAATCGGAACGAATGCCCGGATGGAGAATCCCTGCACGCCGATCGCTTTGGAAATATATTCGTGCTGGGAATATGCTTCATTGTTTTTTATTTCCTCATTCACCGTTCCGATTTTGCTTTCGGAAGGATGGGAATATCGGACGCCTTTCATGTCGAAGATGACGATATAGTCGACATCCGTAGCCAACCGGATGCGTTCGGCGATCGGCTGGATGACTTCGAACCCTTTTTCCGTGCCAACCGATGTTTGAACTTCCTCCAATTGGGCGACAGTCCTGGCAATGGCGATGGCTCTTGAACCGAATTCCTTTTCAAAGGCGCCCGCAATATTATGGATCATAATAAAACCGCTCGTAGAGATAGAAAAAAGTACAATCACAAAAGAAAATAGGAACATGGTCAAACTGAGAGGAAGCTTCTTTTTCATCACTTTTTGATATTAACAACTCCATTTTCGTATCATTACGAATATATTTTTTTAACATTATATTATAAATAGAAGTTTGAACAAAAGTAGCAAAAAGCATAGGTATAAAAGAAAAAAAGCATCATTTTCCCGAAAGGAAAATGATGCTTTGGTTTTTGGCCATTATTATAACGGAAATAATTGTTATTTCACAATAGTGCTTTTTTAAACCGTTCAACGCCCTCTTTTACCGTTGCAAACGGACATGCCAAATTCATGCGCAAAAATCCTCTGCCGGCTTCGCTATATTTTGTGCCCGGTTCCAGCGCCAATTTCCCTTTGTTTAATAAACGGTCCATCATTTCTTTTTCCGATAGTCCCGTTCCACGGTAATCGATCCATACCAGATAAGTCGCATGAGGACGGATCACACGAACCCCATCTATTTGATTTAACTCTTTCTCCAAATAATCAATATTTTTGTCAACATATTGAATCATTTCATCGAGCCATTCGTCGCCTTTTTCATAAACCGCTTGAACGCCCGCGGCAGCAAGCGCGTTCCAATCGTCCAAACCGTGAGCGTTCTTATTCTGGATTAATTTTTTGCGCAATTTTTCATTTTCGGCAACGATGATGGCCGCATGAAGTCCCGCCAAATTGAAGGTTTTCGTCGGAGCAATGCAGGCAACGATTTTCGCCTGATCGGCCCCTTCCACTGTCATTGTAGGGATATGTTTGTATCCGTCAAAAACGATATCGGCGTGGATTTCATCCGAAATGAGCAGCACATCGTATTTGATGCACAGCTGGATCAATTTTTTAAGAGTTTCTTCCGACCAGACAACCCCGCCGGGATTATGAGGGCTGCACAGAATATAGGCCTTTACGCCATTTTTGAATTCTTCCTCCAATTTTTCAAAATCATATTCATAAATATTCTCTTTGCTTTCTGCCAGATTACATTCAACCACTTTCCGCTTCAATCCTTTTGGAATATTGAAAAACGGCGGATATACAGGAGTCGAAATGCATACTTTGTCTCCAGGCTCCGTGAAGGTTTCAAGAACGGTTGCGATGGCAGGAACGACGCCGCTGTGGAAAAGCAGGGCCTCCTTGCTTATATCCCAATTATGGCGGCGTTTGTACCATTGCCGGATCGCCTCTTTGCAATCGTCGCTGATGTAGGAATATCCGAAAATCGGGTGGTTCAGGCGTTCTTTAATGGCATCAATCACCACTTGAGGGACGGCGAAATCCATATCCGCCACCCACATCGGCAAAACATTATCCGCATCTTCCACATTGTATTTCGCGCGATAGCGGTCTTTGAATTTGTCCCATTTCAAACTGTTCGTATTTCTTCTTTCGTATATCTCATCAAAATTGATCGTCATCTCAATCACTCTTTTCCTTTTGATTTTTTCTTTAAATATGATGATAATATGATATCATAAGAACAAAAATCTGGAATTTGCAAGGTGAAATCGTGGAGAGCGCATGCATGAATCAAAAAGCCCATTCCGTTTTAAAGAAACGGGATCCTTTACAATTGGGCGAAGATGCTTATGATTTTGAAGCAGGCGATGTAGCCGCTGCGTTAGAGACCATAAATGATCCGACAGAATTGGCCAAGGTTATTCAAAGGGTGTACGAGCGCTCCTTTGAGATATGGATTCCCTTTGAAAAATGTGTAGAAATAGCTTACCAGTTGATTGCCATAAAATTTGAGGCTAAGAGTATTATATAAAAAAGTATCCTTTGTTTTAAGGGATACTTTTTACTTTTGTGTTTTTTGGCCATCCCTTCGCGGTTGTGAAAAGCGCTGGAATTGTTCATGAAAGTTGGAAGTTTTTTTCAAAATAGGGTGATTCTTTGTTTCGGTTTCATTCATTATGTTATAATTTAACATGAGACATATGCAGTGAAAGAAAGTAGGAACAAAAATGAAAAAAAAATACAAAGTGGGTGACGTTGTAACGGGAAAAGTAACCGGGATTCAACCATATGGGGCTTTTGTGGCATTGGATGAGTCGACGCAAGGCCTTGTGCACATTTCTGAAATCACTTATGGTTACGTTCGGAATGTGGAAGATTTTTTTAAAGTAGGGGACGAAATACAGGTGAAAATCCTTGATATAGATGAACGTAACGAAAAAATCAGTTTGTCTACACGCGCATTGCAAGATCCGCCACAAAAGAATATGGAAAAGAATCCGAAAAAAACTTTACAGGAACGTGTCAATGAACAGGATGCAAACGGTTTTCAGATGCTGAAAGAAAAACTTCAAGATTGGATTGAAAGAAGCCAATGAAAAACCCAAAAGCAAAATCGCTTTTGGGTTTTTTTTTAGCTTTTTAATTTTCTTATGCGGTATTGCAAATTTTGTCTTGTCATTCCGAGCGCTTTTGCCGTTTTCGTAATGTTTCCGTCGTTCATTTTTAATGCATGTTGCAAGTAATATTTTTCCGCTTCTTTTAAATACTCATTTAATGGCAGCAATTCCTTTTCCGGCTGAAGAAGGAAAAATTCCGGTTTTTTCGTTTGGTCATTTTGTTGTTGCAGTTTAAAGCGAAAATGGAGCGGCAGCATTTCGTACGTAACATACTTTTCGTTTGTAATCATTGAGGATATTTCATCGAGCAACAGTTCCAGTTCCTTCAGATTTCCAGGCCAGTCGTATCGGAGAAAAAGTTCCATCACATCATCCGATAATCCCTGAATGTTGGAATTGAAGCGGTCCCGATGACGCGCAAAATAATCATCGATGAATGGTTTAATATCTTCTTTCCTTTCGCGCAAGGCGGGTATAGAAATGCTCATGGAGGCAAAATAATAATATAAGTCTTTTAATAATTGATGATTGCTGATCAAATCTATCGGGTCTCCGCCGACGCTGCCGATGATCATATGTTTTTCGGGCGGAAGGCTTTTTAAAATATTCAGTAATTCTTTTTGGACGGAAAGAGAATAAAATTCGAGCCGTTCGAAGAAAAAAGTATAACTTTTCTCTTGCGCTAAATATGTTTTGAGCCTTTCGATCTGATTCGGCCTGCGGCTAAAAAGCGTAACAAATTCATCGTTTTTCGGTTGCAGTTCATGGTGGATGCCTTCAGCAATCATGTCTTTTCCGGTCCCGGGTTCCCCGATTAACAATACGGGAATGCGGGCCCGGGCAGCCTTTTTGGCTTTTTCTTTCACGATTTGTATCGGCTTGGATATGGCTGTGATGACGTCGAATGTCAAAGGTTCACCGTATCTCCGCAACGGCTGATAGATCAATTTTTCCAAGGAGGTAATGTCGCGGGCAAATTGGATGGCGCCAATCAGTTTTTTTCCGTCGAAAATCGGGTACGTATCATTAATAGTAGTAATTTCATGGCCGTATTTGTTCCAGTAAGTTTGTTTTACATTCAACTCTTTCATGCCCGTTTTTAATACGCGCATCAATGAGCTGTCATTCAAACGAAAAGCAAAAAGCTCCAAAATGGTGCGGTCGGATATATCTTCAACATCAAAACCTTCTATTTCTTTCATTTTCCGGTTGTATAAAATCGTTCTTCCTTCCGCATCAACGGCATGAATGCCGACGGAAGCATGTTCAACTACAAATTGATATAGATTCAGCAGTTGTTCTTTTGTTAAAGCCATAGGCAACACCTCAAAAATTTTTATTACGATTCTGTAATAAGTGTTGAAAAACGCAACAATATTTTGCATTATTATTATATATAAATCTGAAATGCGTGCAAATATTTTTTGCACTTATGGAATTAAAAAAGGAGGAGTTTCAAATGATTCCCTACAAACATGAGCCGCTAACAGATTTTTCGATTGAAGAAAATCGTCAAAAGTATCTTGATGCACTGAAAAAAGTGGAAAGTGAATTGGGCAAGGACTATCCGTTGATTGTGGGCGGTGAAAGAATTACAACAGAAGATAAAATCGTTTCTTATAATCCCGCGAATAAGACGGAAGTTGTCGGCCGAGTTTCAAAAGCGAATAAAGAAATCGCAGAAAAAGCGATGCAGGTTGCGGATCAAACATTCAATACTTGGAAAAAAGTCGATCCTGTAATTCGTGCTGAAATTTTGTTCAAGGCTGCAGCTATCGTTCGCCGCCGCAAGTTTGAACTTTCTGCCTGGCTGACGAAAGAGGCTGCAAAGCCATGGGCTCAAGCGGATGCTGATATTGCAGAGGGTATCGATTTCTTGGAATATTATGGACGACAAATGTTGGAATTGGCAAAAGGAAAACCGGTGGAAGAACTTCCTGGAACAATCAATAAATATGTTTATATTCCATTAGGTGTCGGCGTTGTCATTTCTCCTTGGAACTTCCCGTTCGCCATCATGGTAGGTACTACAGTAGCAGCGATGGTTACCGGAAACACGGTGTTATTAAAACCTGCTTCCGCCACTCCGGTAATTGCTTATAAGTTTATGGAAATCCTTGAGGAGGCGGGAATGCCGCCTGGAGTTGTAAACTATATACCTGGCTCAGGCGCAGAAGTAGGGGATTATTTGGTGGACCATCCTCGAACTCGTTTCATCAGCTTTACGGGTTCGCGCGAAGTGGGCGTTCGAATTAATGAACGGGCAGCCATCATTCATGAAGGTCAAATTTGGATTAAGCGAGTGATTGCCGAAATGGGAGGCAAAGATGCGATCGTAGTGGATGATGCGGAAAATGCCGATTTGGAATTGGCGGCCCAATCCATCGTGGCGAGCGCCTTCGGATTCAGCGGACAAAAATGTTCTGCCTGCTCCCGTGCAATCATTGTCGGTGACGAAGCGTACAATAAAGTGGTTGAGCGGGTTGCGGAATTGACAAATGAGCTAGTTGTAGGAGATCCTGCGAATCCGGAAACATATGTAAACCCTGTAATTGATGCAGGAGCATTCAAGAAAATCACAGAGTACATTGAAATCGGCAAGAAAGAAGGACGCCTGGTTGCCGGTGGACAGTATGATGATTCAAAAGGATATTTCATTCATCCGACGGTGTTTGCGGATGTGGATCCGAACGCAAGAATCATGCAGGAAGAAATCTTTGGTCCTGTTCTTGCGATGACAAAAGCAAAAGATTTTGATGAAGCATTGGAAATCGCCAATAACACAGTATATGGTCTGACAGGCGCGGTGATTTCAAATAACCGTTTCCACTTGCAAAAAGCCGCTGAAGATTTCCATGTGGGCAACCTTTACTTCAACCGCGGTTGTACGGCGGCCATTGTCGGATATCAGCCATTTGGAGGATTCAACATGTCCGGTACAGATTCCAAAGCGGGCGGTCCTGACTATCTGCTTCTTCATATGCAAGCAAAATCGATTTCAGAAACTTTATAAAATCAGCAAAAAAAGCAGACGTTTTTTGCGTCTGCTTTTTTTATGGAAAAGGTATTCTAAATCGTATTTACGGTAAATAAATTAATAAGTGAGGCTTGCAAGAAAAAATGGTTGTATAAGTGAACGGACATTATTAAAATGGAAATTACCTAGTACAATTAACACGATTTGCTTTTTTGTTGTGTTACTACAGAATTAAGAATAATAAATAATTGAGTTAAAAGAGGCGAGAGCGTATGGCTGAAAATCTTCTTGTTTCAACACAAGCAGTCATTAAAGAGGCATTATTCAGGCTTGGATATGATGAAGCGATGTATGAATTATTAAAAGAGCCGATTCGCATGTTGAAGGTGCGCATCCCCGTCAAAATGGATGACGGAACAACGAAAGTGTTTACCGGATACCGCGCGCAACATTCCGATGCGGTTGGTCCGACAAAAGGAGGCATCCGTTTTCATCCGAATGTCACTGAAGATGAAGTGAAAGCGCTTTCGATGTGGATGACATTAAAATGCGGCATTGTTGATTTGCCATATGGCGGCGGGAAAGGTGGAATCGTTTGCGATCCCCGTCAAATGTCAATGGGAGAGCTGGAGCGGTTAAGCCGCGGCTATGTCCGGGCGATTAGCCAAATTGTTGGTCCAACGAAAGATATCCCTGCTCCTGATGTCTTTACGAATGCGCAAATCATGGCCTGGATGATGGACGAGTACAGCCGGATTGATGAGTTCAATTCCCCTGGATTCATTACCGGGAAACCGATTGTTTTAGGCGGATCCCAAGGACGCGACCGGGCAACGGCGGAAGGGGTAACAATCGTCATTCAGGAAGCTGCGAAAAAGCGGGGAATTGACATAAAAAATGCCCGGGTAGTGATTCAAGGCTTTGGAAATGCCGGCGGTTTCCTTGCCAAATTTATGAGCGACTTGGGGGCAAAAGTCATCGGAATTTCCGACGCTTATGGCGCTTTATATGATCCGGAAGGGTTGGACATCGATTATTTGCTGGATCGCAGGGATAGTTTTGGCACGGTGACAACGCTGTTTGAGAACACCATTACAAATAAAGAATTATTGGAACTCGATTGTGATATCCTGGTTCCGGCAGCCATTGAAAACCAAATTACCGCTGAAAATGCACCAAATATCAAGGCAAAAATCGTCGTTGAAGCCGCTAACGGCCCGACGACTGCCGAAGCAACGAAAATCTTGACTGAGCGGGGCATTTTATTAGTGCCGGATGTGCTTGCTTCCGCCGGCGGGGTAACCGTTTCCTATTTCGAATGGGTTCAAAATAATCAGGGCTATTATTGGTCAGCGGAAGAAGTGAAAGAGAAACTGCGCGAACGGATGGTCAAAGCATTCGAAAATGTATATCAAACTGCCGAAAACCGGAATGTGGACATGAGGTTGGCAGCCTACATGGTAGGAGTTCGGCGCACTGCGGAAGCTTGCCGGTTCCGTGGTTGGGTGTAAAAATCAATACAAAGGAAAAAAACACCATTTTTCTTATATGAAAAATGGTGTTTTTTGTTTATGATAATAGTCAAGGGGGAGTAATAACGCAGAAAAGAAGGGAGAAGTTGCATGAATAATTTTACATTTTCCAATCCTGTGCGGTTGTATTTTGGAAAAGGGGAAATCATCAAATTAAAAAAAGAGCTGCCTAAGTATGGAAGGAACGTTCTGTTAGTCTATGGAGGCGGAAGCATTAAAAGAAACGGCATCTATGATGAAGTGATTTCAATCTTGAAGGAATTGGATTTGAACGTTTTTGAATTGAGCGGCGTGGAACCGAATCCCAGGGTGGAAACGGCGAGAAAAGGAATCGACATCTGCAAACGGGAATCCATTGATTTCGTTCTTGCGGTTGGTGGAGGTTCCGTCATTGATTGTTCGAAATTAATTGCCGCAGGGGCGAAACATGAAGAAGATCCATGGAAAATTGTCACAAACCAGGTGCATGTAAAAGATGCATTGCCATTGGGGACGGTCATTACCCTTGCAGCGACAGGCTCCGAAATGAATGCCAATTCTGTGATTACGAATGGTGAGACAGAAGAAAAATACGGTTGGTCCAGCGGAAAGGTATATCCGAAATTTTCGATATTAGATCCTGCATATACGATTACCGTGCCCAAAGAACAAACGGTCTATGGAATTGTGGACATGATGTCCCATGTCTTTGAACAATATTTTCATAATGCCAAAAATACATTGATTATGGATGAATTATGTGAAGGCGTGTTGAGGACCGTCATCGAAACGGCACCGAAGCTATTGGAGGATTTGGAAAACTACGAATTGAGGGAAACCATTTTACTGTCCGGAACAATTGCTTTAAATGGGATGCTTTCAATGGGATCGGATGGAGATTGGGCTACCCATCAAATTGAACATGCGGTTTCGGCGGTTTATGATATTCCGCACGGCGGAGGTCTCGCCATCCTTTTCCCGAACTGGATGAAACACGTTGTCCATGTTAATCCTGACCGTTTTGCCAGACTTGCTGCCAAAGTGTTTCAAGTCGATCCGTCCAATAAGTCGGCAGAAGAAGTGGCTTATGAAGGCATCGAACGCTTGCGGGCATTTTGGACATCCCTGGGAGCGCCAAGCCGTTTGAAGGATTATGGCATTGATGATTCGAAGCTGGATGTTTTAGTGGAAAAAGCGATGGCGAATGGTCCGATTGGCAGGTTTAAAGTTCTGCAAGAGAGCGATGTGCGGGAAATTTATAAAATGTCTTTATAAAGTGGAACAGGCTGTCCAGAAGCGCGACTTCTGGGACAGCCATATTTTTTATCAGAGTTCGGGAGTTTATTAAGTTGAATTAATTTGTTTCATGGTGATTCCATTCGGTAATATTGTCCTCTTTATCAAAAGCGATCATGACTTTTGTAACGCCTTTTTGGGCCAAAATCAATTCAACAAGATGGTCGCGCACCTGATCCAAATATTCAAGGGAAAGTGTCGGATTTGTTTCTGCAATCAGTTCAACATGGAGGAACTCGCCCTCTTTTACCACTTCAAGCCGTTCGATATCTTTGACATGGGGATCTTTCATGACCAGGTTTCCAATATGAATCAGCATTTCTTCATCGGTTTCCCCGATGGCTCCACGGGCATTATCAAGAAAGACCCTTCCCACGACAAAAAACATCATCGTCCCGATGATCATTGATACAATGCCTTCCAATTCATGAAATCCGGTAAAATATGCGATGACGATGGCCAGAAAAGCAAGCACGTTCCCTGAAGTCGCCACCGCATCCTCCATCCATACCAATTTTGTTGCCGGTTTTGCCCGTTTCAAATATACAGCCGATTTTGGTATTGATCCAAAAACGGAAGCAGATACTCCCGTTTCATGTAAAATTTCCTTTGCTGCTTTATGCAGAACAAAACTTTCCATTATAATTCCTATCAATAGGACTCCAAGGGCCAATAAAATCCCATCCGATTGTTTGACGGGATGTAGCACATGATGCAATCCTTCCCGGACGGTTTCATATGAAAGGATGCCGACAATGATGACAGCCCCTAAACAAACAAGGTTTACGACGCGGCCAAAGCCGTTGGGGAACTGTATTGTCGGGGCTTTTTTCGATAATGCTGAACCGACAAAAACGAAAAATTGGTTGGCGGCATCCCCCAATGAGTGCATCATTTCGGCAAACATTGCCACATTTCCGGTGAAAAAGTAGGCTATTCCCTTGATTATTCCCAAAAATAGGTTGACTAATGCTGCTATGAAAGATGGTTTGTTGCCGTTTTTTAGCAGTCTGGCTAACTCTCTCATCTATTTCCTCCAAACTACGACAATATTTCGATTTCGATTTTTTGAATGTATGGAAGGGCATGGAAAGTCTCAAAGATGGAATAAGTATTCTTTTTTAATAAAGTAGAAAAGCGAATATTCACCTCATAATTTAAATTTTCTCCGCTGATCCGAATATTATCAATAACCATACCATTATTTTCCATAAACTTCAATAAATCTTCGATATTTTCTTTTTTTGCAATGCCCGCTTTTAGCGAAAGTTCCCGCATGCGAATCCTTTTGGGCCCGATTTTCATCAGGAAAGGTGCGACAACTTTTATTCCCACTACTACAATGAGTACCGTAACAATCGCTTCCAAATAAAATCCTGCCCCAACCGCAATCCCGATTCCCGCGGCACCCCAGATGATTGCTGCGGTTGTCAGGCCTGTGATGCTGTCATTTCCTCTCCTTAGAATGACCCCGGCTCCTAAAAAGCCGATGCCGCTCACGATTTGGGCTGCAAGTCTCAACGGATCCATCGTTATATTAATTTCATCCCTTGGAGGGGTATTATATGCAGTATCAATCGAAATAATCGTCAACAAACAACTAAATGTGGATATTACCAAACTTGTTTTTAATCCCACAGGTTTTTTCTTTAGTTCCCTTTCAATACCGATAATTAAACTCAGCATTGCGGCGATGGCCAATTTCAGAAGATCTTCCTGCCGTATCATCATGATCAAAGTGTGCATTGTTCTTCCCCCTTTTCTATTGCGCATTCGTATTAAGCATGTAAAAATAATAATAAAAAAGAAACATCAGGAGCCTATATTGATGGAAAAACCTCCAGTTCATCCATATATCCCGATTGTCATCGGGATGATATCAATTTCATTCTCTGCGATTTTTGTCAAACTTGCACAAGCCGAATCGGGAGCCATTGCATTTTACCGGATGCTTTTTACGGTATTGATTTTGCTTCCGGCTTTTATTAAAAATCGCCTGCATGAATTAAAATTGTTATATCAAAGAGATTGGCTGTTTTCAACGGTTGCGGGCATTTTTCTGGCATTCCATTTCATTTTCTGGTTTGAATCTCTCCGTTACACTTCTGTTGCAAGTTCCACGGTTCTTGTGACAATGCAGCCCCTATTTGCTTTTATAGGAACTTATTTATTTTTTAAAGATTCTATCACCATGAAAACCCTTTTGTCCGGAGTTATCGCAATTTTGGGGAGCGTTTTAATTAGCTGGGGGGATTTTCGCCTAAGCGGCAACGCTTTATTTGGGGATATACTTGCCCTTATCGCTTGTGTATTGGTAACCGCATATTTTTTATTCGGACAAGAAGTCCGGAAGAGGGTATCTTTAATTACGTATACGATGGTGGTATATTCAATTAGTACAATATGTTTGTTTTTTTATGTATTCATAAAAGGAGAGTCCTTTGGCCCTTATCCTTTAATGACATGGGTATGGTTTTTGCTTCTCGCCATCATTCCGAATTTATTGGGCCATTCTTTGTTTAATTGGTCCATCAAATGGGTCAGCACCAATGTCATTTCCATCGCGGTGCTGTTTGAACCCATCGGCGCTTCCATATTGGCGCTATTCATTTTCGGTGAAAAATTGACTGCTTCACAAATCATTGGCGGACTTATTGTCATCCTGGGACTCATGTTGTTTGTTTTTGATTTAAAAACGTTGGTAAAATTTTTTAGAAAAAATGATTGATTTCTTCAGAAATATGTTTTATACTATTCCATGTCTTTAGCGGATGAGATTGTTCTGTAAAACAAATTATAACAAACTGTTGACAAGAATATATGTTATATTTATAATTTAATAATTGTGTGAGTATTGATGGTTTGAACCTTGAAAACTGAACACCAAAGCGTTGATGCCAGAAACAATTCCGGTTTGCCGGCCCCGTCGGCGGACCGGATTCGGACAAACAATTTGAGCG
>JGI1652J44930_10000247_pt1 | contig 21808 bp, 21 predicted proteins | sample NewIslsDNAsample_FD_44930 | JGI IMG/M metagenome (IMG submission 44930)
ATAATTGGGTAAATCAAGAATAATGAGCCGATGCAGTTCTTTTTTTTTGCAAATACATGTCACTTTTATTAATAATTTCATGTAATATTTTATTACATAAGNTCTTGATTATCTCATTTTTATGTGCTAAAATTTGTTTTGTCAATTGGTATGTAAGAAATAATGACATGAAAGAGGTGATGATTGGATGGAAAAAGTGGGGTTATCAGTTGACAATCTATGGGTATTGCTAAGTGCGATTCTAGTGATTGCAATGCAAGCAGGCTTTGTGCTGTTAGAAGCAGGTTCAACTCGAATGAAGAATGCGGGACACATTGCTGGTAAACAATTATTAAGTTTTTCAATCGCGTTACTTGCATTTTGGGTTGCTGGTTATGCACTAACGTTTGGTGATGGGAAATGGATTGGCACAACAGGTTGGTTTTTGCAACTTCCCTCCGCAGATGGAACGATTTCAAATGAGGTAACGTTCTTTTTCCAATTGTCCTTCCTGGCCGTATCTTTAGCAATTGCTTGGGGAGGTTTTGCTGAACGAGCCAAGTTAAGTGTTTATGTGGTTTTTGGCATATTGTATTGTACCATTATCTACCCAGTGATTGGACATTGGATTTGGGGAAGCGAAGGATGGCTTCACGCATTAGGGAAACAAGATTTTGCCGGTTCGACAGTAGTACATCTTCAAGGCGGCATTGCCGCATTGATTGCGACGCTTTTGTTGGGACCACGGCTGGGGAAATATAATGCGGATGGAACCCCGAATGATTTACCAGGACACAATCAGGTCTATTCCGTATTGGGCGTTTTAATTATCTGGATTGGTTGGTTTGGTTTTAACGCGGGTAGTACCTTGACGGTTCAAGATCAATTCTTTGGCTATGTTGCACTTACAACGCATTTAGCAGCAGCAGCCGGTGCTATTGCGGCTATGATTACGATTTATTTGATTCGAAAAAAAGTCGAAATCACAATGGTTTTGAATGGTGTTTTGGCTGCATTGGTCGCGATCACGGCATCATGTGCCTTTGTAGAACCATGGGCAGCCATTGTCATTGGCGCTATTGCTGGCTCGCTAGCGATTTATTCAGCACTTTGGATGGAGCAAAAAGGGATTGATGATCCTATCTATGCTGTATCTGTGCATGGTGTAGCAGGTGTCTGGGGAACACTCTCCACAGGCCTCTTTGCTTCACCAAGACTTGTGGAGATTGTCGGTATTGGAAAAGCAGGACTGTTCTATGGTGGTGGTTGGACGCAATTGGCGGTGCAAACATTAGGCGTTGTGGTTGCAGGACTGTATGTCGCTCTTGTGTCGTGGATCGTGTTATTTACCATGAAGAAGTTGGTCGGTATTCGTGTCTCTGAGAAAGAAGAAATGATTGGATTAGACGTAAGTGAACATGGTAGTTATGGATATCCTGAACAATTGCAGGGTGCTAAACTGGTCATTGAAGAACAAGAATCGAAAGTGGAACGAGGAAAGATTTCACCCAGAGGGGATGTTGTTCCTTCTTAAGAAGATTGAAAAGAACCATCATCTTTCACCTCCCATTTTGATATATGGCTATTGTTTTGACCATCTGATCAACAGATGGTCTTTTTTATTTAAGATTGTAAATGATAAAATATGTGATAATAATAGAGAGAGATATAAAAAAAATAAGAATTGAATACAGGTGAATGAATATTGAAGAAATTATTGATGCGCTTGATCAAGTTACCCATTCAAAAACAATTACATATTCCAGGTCAAAATGGATTGCCCATACGTGTTGAACGGGTAAGGGTAGGTCGTACAATTGGCTGGAGACTTATTCACGGAAAAAATCAGTTTGTTACAGAGGATGTAAGAAAAGTATTGGGGTATTTGTTGGCATATCGCCATCGTGTCGTTGATAGAAGACCAAGGTTACGAGTGGAAAGAATTCAGTTTACAGATTTGGGCGATTTTTAATTGTTGCCAAAGCGATTCCTTGACATTTATATNTATTTTTACATAACTCTAGTATGCAAAGGCGAANAGATGTAAATGAATGTCCATATCTTGTCCATATCTTTCAGCTCACTTGAGCTGGTTTATTTTTATTATATAGGTAAGGGAAATTGGACTAATCATAAAGGAGTTACAGAATGTTTAATGATACATTTCTGCGTGCTTGTCGGAAGCAACCAACAGAATATACACCGGTGTGGTATATGCGGCAGGCGGGTCGTTATCAGCCGGAGTATCGAGCGATCCGGAAACAGTATAGTTTTTTTGAAATGACGCAACATCCTGAAATCTGTGCAAAGGTAACAAAACTTCCCGTTGATCAACTAGGTGTAGATGCAGCCATTTTGTTTGCGGATATAATGACTCCGTTGAAGGCAATTGGTGTTAATGTAGAGATTCAAGCAAGTATTGGTCCAGTGATTCAACCTCCCATTCGATCAATGGAACAGGTAAAATTGCTAGGAGCATTTGAACCGAATCGGGATGTCCCTTTTATTAAAGAGACCATTCAACAATTGATTGAACAATTGGAAGTTCCCTTAATCGGCTTTGCTGGAGCTCCTTTTACATTGGCGAGTTATTTGGTTGAAGGTGGCCCATCGAAAAATTACTATCATACCAAGGCGATGATGTATCGAGCCCCTGAGGCTTGGTCATTATTGATGGAGCAATTGGGTGACTTGTGTATTGATTATTTGCGTTATCAAATTGAAGCAGGTGTTCATGCAGTTCAAGTATTTGATTCTTGGGTTGGAACATTAAGTAAAGAGGATTATAAAAGCTATGTATTTCCCGTTATGAAGCGAATTTTTACAGAACTGAAAAAGACAAATGTACCCATTATCTATTTTGGATTGGGGATTGAACATTTGTTGCCCTTATGGAATCAATTGCCCATCGATGTGATTGGTTTAGATTGGCGGATTCCGATAGCAAGAGCCAGGGAGGAATATCAAATTACGAAAGCCATTCAAGGAAACTTAGATCCCGCGTATCTGTTGGCGCCGTGGGAAAAGCTACAGTCAAAAGTGGCTGAGATTGTTTCGGAAGGAATAAAAAAACCTGGCTATATTTTTAATTTAGGTCATGGTATTTTCCCGGATTGTGATGTGGAAACACTTCAAAAACTGACAGCGTATGTGCATCAAATTACAAGGGAAAACTAGGAGATGTTAATCAATGGCAGAGAAGAAAATCGGCATTTTGATGATGGCTTATGGTACACCAAGAAGCATAGAAGAGATTGAGCCATATTATACTCATATTCGTGGGGGTCGAAAGCCGTCAAAGGAATTGTTGAATGAATTGATTGATCGTTATGAAAGGATTTGGGAGATCAATCAATTTGCAGAGATTACAGATCAACAGTTAGAGAAAGTGGTTGATCGGTTAAATGAGCGATATTCCGATGTTCAATTTAAAGGATATCTAGGGCTAAAACATATTTCACCGTTTATCGAAGATGCAGTTACGGTGATGAATCAGGATGGTATAAATGAAGCGGTGAGTGTTGTGCTCGCACCTCACTATTCTTCTTTAAGTGTACAAGTTTACAATGAGCGGGCACAGAAAAAGGCGAATGAGTTTGGCGATTTGCGGATATATTCAGTTGAAAAATGGTATGATCATCCATTGTTTATTGANTTTTGGGCGAAGCAGTTAGCGAAAATCTTGGATCAAATGAGTGCGAGTGAAAAAGAAAAAGCGGTTGTGATTTTTTCGGCACATAGTTTACCCAAACGGATCTTAGCGAGTCAGGATCCTTATCCGCAACAGTTGAAAGAGACCATCAGCCGAATTGCAGAGAAAGTAGAGTTACCTAATTATCGCTTGGGTTGGCAGAGTGCCGGGCAGACACCTGAGCCGTGGTTGGAACCTGATATTGAAGAGCTGACAAAGAAGTTGTTTATCGAAGAGGGAATGAATTCATTTATCTATTGTCCAATCGGTTTTGTCGCGGAGCATATGGAAGTTCTTTATGATAATGATATTTGCTGCAAGGCGATTACCGATAAGCTTGGAGCGAAATATTATCGACCAGAGATGCCAAATACTGATCCTCTTTTTATCGAATGCTTGGCGCAGGTGATTGAAGCAGAATTGCGACAAAAAGGAGTTATTAGGTAACATGACACAACATATTGCGATTATCGGTGGTGGCATTACAGGGTTAGCAACTGCATATTACCTTCAAACGGAAATAATACGAAAAAGATTGCCACTGCGGTTTACAGTAGTAGAAGCAAGCAGTCGCTGGGGTGGTTTGGTTGAAACCGTTCGTAAGGATGGTTTTATTGTTGAAAANGGTCCTGATTCATTTCTTGAACGAAAAAAGGTTGCCACCCAGTTGTGTATGGATCTTGGGCTGAAAGATGAATTGGTCAACAATCAGGTTGGCCAAGCTTATATCTATCATGATCAGCAGCTATGTGCTGTTCCTTCCGATTCAGTTATGGGAATTCCTACAAACCTGACATCATTTTTAAAGACAGAGTTCATTTCAACTGAAGGAAAAGCGAGGGGATTAGAGGATCTCATACGAAGCCCCAAATTGGTCCAAGATGATCAATCTGTTGGCGCTTTTTTCCGTCATCGTTTTGGTGATGAGATGGTTGATCGAATGATTGAGCCCTTGATTTCCGGTGTGTATGGAAGTTCGATTGAGGATCTAAGTCTTGAAGCGACGTTCCCTCAATACCCTAAATTGTTGAGCAGATATGGCAGTTTAATTAAGGCGTTAACAAAGACAAGAGCTGCTACACCATCAAATCAAGGAATGTTTCAAACATTAAAGAGTGGCCTGGCAACAATGGTAGAAAAGATTGTTGAGTCTTTGCCAGCGAACACGCTGAAAACAAATCTTACCTTAACAAAATTAGTTAAAACAGATGAGGGATATGAATTGTACTTCCATAATGGGGAGCGGATGTTAGCCCAAATGGTGGTTCTTACCATTCCATATCCACAAGTAAAGCGGATTTTACAGCCTCATCTGGAACATAAGCAATTTAATCAAAGCAAGCCTTCTTCAGTGGCAATTGTTGCTTTGGCGTTTGATGAAGATGCTATCGACATTCCATTTGCAGGAACAGGTTTTCTAGTGCCGAGAGGCTCTTTGTTAAGTCTGACTGCTTGTACATGGGTACATAAAAAATGGCCACATACAGTACCGGCTGGTAAAGGTCTTTTGCGATGTTTTGTAGGCCGACCTGGTACAGATGAAATTGTAGATGCTAGTGATGATGAAATTGTAGAAATTGTGATTCGCGATCTTCAACAAATTCAGGGTATCCAAATCCGTCAAGACCCAAGATTTGTCATTGTGAATCGAATGAAAAACGTAAGGCCAACTTATGCGGTTGGTCATAAGCGGTGGGTAAAAGATGTGTTCCAACAAATAGAAAAATATTTTCCAAAAGTCTATCTTGCAGGCTCTTCATATCAGGGCATTGGATTGCCGGATTGTATTAAGCAGGGCAGAGAGGTCGTAGCAACAATTGTTGACTTCTTTACAAAGAAGAAAGAGGTCGCAATCCATTGAGATGTAATACCAAGCGGTTCTTGCAATCGCTTGGATTTTTAATTTTCGGTTTTTGTTTGCATGGAGAAAGGGAATTGATTTTTTGTTGTTTAGTTTTACTTTTAAACAAGTTTGTAAAACAAACAAAACAATAAAGAAAAAGATCCCAACAATAANNCTGCCGAGATCCAAACTTATGTAGAATTATCTTTGCTTTATTAGATTAGATATGGTATAGGCGCTTTCGATTTCGTAAACGATATTTCTTATAAGCGTTTCTATGTAAATGGGCATCGATGTGTTTGATTGTTTCAGTTTGCTGTGCGGACGATTTTTTTATATGCTTTTGCTTTGGTGTTTGAGCAGGGCGATGTTGATCCAGCAAGATTTTCACCTACTTCCTGNGAGTTATATTTTTCTGTTATATAAGATCAAACATAACGNCTATAAATATAATATAATAAAAAATAAGAAGAATAGCAAAAATAATTTTTAGAAATGAGGTAACATCGTTGAGTAAAGAAGAATTAAAAAGACGATTAACCCCTCTTCAATATCGTGTTACGCAAGAAAATGATACAGAACCGCCTTTTCAAAATGAATATTGGAATCATTTTGAGGAAGGAATTTATGTCGATGTCGTATCAGGAGAAGCACTCTTTAGCTCACTTGATAAATATGATGCGGGCTGTGGGTGGCCGAGTTTTACAAAACCGATCCAAGAGAACGCGATTTATGAGAAAGAGGATCGAAGTTACGGAATGATTCGAACAGAAGTCCGTAGCACATCAGCGGATTCACATTTGGGGCATGTTTTTTCAGATGGTCCAAAACCAACGGGATTGCGTTATTGTATCAATTCTGCAGCGCTCCGCTTTATCCCAAAAGAGAAGTTGGAAGAAGAAGGTTATGGTGAATATCTTCACTTATTTGAGAAAAAGGAAAAGACGTGAAGTGAGCAAACTTCACGTCTTGCTTTTTATGAAAGTAGTTGTTCGAATCGATCCAACTTACGCTCAAATATTTTAAACGCATCTTTGATCGGATCAGGCTTTGTCATATCAACACCAGCACGCTTGAGCAGCTCAATGGAATAGTCTGAATCGCCTGCTTTCAGGAAGGTTAAGTAACGATCCACGGCGGGTTTGCCTTCTGTTAAAATTTGTTGTGCGAGAGAGGAAGCAGCACTATATCCTGTTGCATATTGGTAGACGTAAAAGTTGAGTTGAAAATGGGGGATTCTAGCCCATTCTAAACCAATCTCAGGATCAACAACGACATCAGGCCCAAAATATTTTTGGTTTAACTCATAATATAATTGTGTCAATCTTTCAGCTGTCAGCGCTTCACCATTTTGTGCTTTCTGGTGAATCANATGCTCAAATTCAGCAAACATTGTTTGGCGGAAGACCGTTGCACGAAATCCTTCAAGAAAATGATTGAGCAGGTAGATCTGTTTTTGCAGATCTTTTTCATGCTGTGACAAATAATGATCGAGTATGATTTCGTTGCAGGTAGANGCGACTTCTGCCACAAAAATTGTATAATTGCTATATATAAACGGTTGTGCTTGGCGAGAATAATAACTATGTGCAGAATGACCAAATTCATGGGCAAGGGTAAATAAGTGGTTGACGTCATCTTGCCAATTTAACAAAATGTAAGGATTCGTACCGTATGCACCTGAGGAATACGCACCACTGCGCTTTCCTTTGTTTTCATATAAATCAATCCAACGCTCAGTAAATGCTTTTTTAAGTATCTTAGTATAGTCATCACCTAATGGCTTAAGTGCCTCGAGGAGGATTTCTTGCGCTTCTGGATACGTAACCTTATATTTAATATTCTTCGCAAGCGGGGCATAGATGTCATACATATGTAGTTGATCAAGACCAAGCTTTTCTTTTTTCAATCGCATATATCGGTGAAGCAAAGGCAAATGATCATTTACGGTATCAACCAACTGATCATAGACTTCTTCTGGTATATAATTTCTACTTAATGCTGCATGACGAGCAGATGAGTAATGACGTATTTTGGCTTGAAAGTTATTCTTCTTTACAGCACCTGCTAGTACACTTGCGAAGGTATTTTTAAATTTTTCATAGGTTCCATACATAGCATGAAAAGCGTCTTTACGAACTTGGCGGTCGTCGCTTTCCATTAATTGAATATACCGAGCATGGGTAATTTCGATTTCCTCACCGTTGTGAGTCCGAATGGTTGGAAATGTGAGATCTGCATTATTTAAAANTCCATAAACATTATTCGGAATAGAAAAAACTTCAGAAGCTTGTGCCAACAGCATTTCCTCTTTAGGAGACAAGACGTGTGGACGTTGGCGATTTAGCTTTTCAAACATATGACGGTACAGATGCAATTTCTCATTCTGTAGGAAATCTTGGATTCGTTCTCGCTCAATATTTAGTAATTCAGGCTGATAAAAGGAAGATCGACTTAATGCCTCGGAATAGAGTTGGGAAGCGCGATCATTCAATTCCTGATAGAAAGCGTTTGTGACATCTTCATCGTGACGCATTTTTGCATAGATATATAGCTTACTCAATCTTTGAAAAACATCATCACGAAAAGTTAAAGCAGTGAATAACTGTTCAGCTGATTGGGCTAACGTTCCTTTAAAATCATCAAATTTTGGTAATATCGCCTTGATTTGTTTCCATTCTTCTTCCCAANCCTCATCGTTTGGATAAATGTCTTCTAAACGCCAAGTGTATTCTTTTGGTACTTCATGACGTTGCGGAAGTGATTTTTTCACCAGTTATATCCTCCTTATTCAAAAACTTAGTAGCCTTTATCTTTTTTGAGTTTCTAATTGCATTCTTGCATTGTTGTCTCTAGCATCGATGATTGATACTCAATCAAAGTTAAATTTTTTTCGATAAGCAATATTATATCACATTCGGCCCTTGTCATTCTTGACAATCTATGTTATATTAAAGGTCGAGCATTTTTTTGATACGCGGGTGTAGTTCAATGGTAGAACATCGGCCTTCCAAGCCGAAAGCGTGGGTTCGATTCCCATCACCCGCTCCAAAGGAGCACTTCCTTGGATAGGAAGTGCTCTTTTTTTGGTTGTTACCGTCTCAATTGCTTAATGATTTTCTCAAAATGCAATTTACGCGATGCCTTAAAATAGATAATGGCATTGGTAGGAGTATGATGGCGAATATGGTGTATAGCCTCTTTTTGACTTGAAAACGCAAAAACTTTTCGGCGATCCATACCTTGCTGAATAGCTGTTTCGGCAATAATTCTCCCTCTTGGCCCAACAGTAATCAGTTGCGCAAGGTGAAGTCTAGCTACATGCTTTCCAACTCGTCGATGAGAGGGAACCGTTAATTTTCCAAGCTCCAGCATATCACCTAAAACAGCAATTGCTGGCCTTCTNTTAGATAACTGCTTTAAAACGTTTAAGCCAGCGATCATTGCTGTAGGGTTTGCGTTCCAAGCATCATTAATTAATAATCGGCCTGCATCACCTTTTATAAATTGCAAACGCATTTTCGGTAACTGAAAAGATGAGAGTCCTCTCTGTATATCAGCAATTGGCGCTCCAAATTCATAGGCGGCCCCAATCGCCGCTAACGCGTTATAAACATTATGCACACCGTATGTTGGGATAAAAAAAGNATACCGTCTGCCTCGAATGATTGCATCAAAGGCCATTCCTTTACGAGTATAGCGAACATTAACCCCTTGATAATGCGATCGATTTTTTATGCCAAATGTACGAACTTTTCCTTGATGTCGACGAGTATCGAGCTTCTGGGAACGAAGGTCATCACGGTTTATCAAGATCGTACCACCTGGACGGACACCATCAACCAACTCCTGTTTAGCCTTAACAACGATGTCCAAGTTCCCTAAACTGCCGACATGCGCTTCTCCTACGTTCGTAACAACACCAATTTCTGGACGTACAATCTGACACTGTCTTCGAATATTATTCAGTGATTTCATCCCCATCTCCAGCAATAAAACTTGATGATGTGGCCGCAAACGCGCTAAGTAAGTAGGAAGAAAAGTGAAAGTATTGAGGTTTCCCTGTGTTGTGACCAGTGACCATCTTCGCTTTAAGATGGAAGCAATCATGGACGTAGTTGTCGACTTTCCAGCGCTGCCCGTGACACCAATCACACGTGGACGGAGTTGTTGCCAATTCCAAAGTGCAGCTCGAAAGAAAGCTTGGGATGGATCACGAACGAGAACAATTGCAGATNATGCAGGAAAAGTAACATTGGAAAGATGATGAGGAATAACAATTGCTTTTGGTTTTACGCTTCGTATTGCTGCAATTTGTTTCTCCCATTTGACGCTTTTTTTATAAAAATAGACTTGATCGGATCGCAAGGATTTTGGCTTTCCATGGTTTAAATTTTGGATTAGGATTTGACGGTTTCCTGAAAGCAATTTACCACCAATGATTTGAACCAATTTACCAAGTGTGATGGTTCTCATTTATTCGACAGGATCCGCTTTTTTATTTTTTAGGTAATGGCTTGATCCCCATATGCAAATCCTGTACTTGCCCTCCTTTCCGCGCAATGGAATCGTTTTATTATATTCAGGCGCATGTATTTGGTCTGTAGACGATGACCTATTTTAGAAAAATTGGCAACATGGGAAACATCACCATATTGACAGAGATACTTGCCGTTCGATATATTTATCGTAATTAATCCATTCAGCATGAGTTGAGTTTAGCTGAGTTTAGAATTAGGAGAGTAGAGGTAGGGATTATGATGAGTCATGAATTAAAACTTGATTTGAGTTGGTTAAAACAAAAGCCAGTTGAAATGGAGATTGGAGTTGAAGTTGACTACTACAAACTGTTTTATGCATTAAAACAACGATATTCTACATGCTATCTGTTTGAGTCGTTGGAACTTCCCAAACACCAAGACCGCTATTTTACCATTGGCTTTGATCCGTGCTTGGAATTTATTGCAAAAGGAAGACGCTTAACCATCACGGGCAAGCCAGAGATTGTATATCAATCAACTGGGATCAAGGGTCAGTCACATGTTGTGATTGATAATTGTAACCCTTTCACATTTCTTCAGAAAAATGTTCAATTCAATTTTCTTTCAAGAACACACCAGGGTGGACTGATTGGTTATTTCTGCTATGAAGCGGTGAATTATTTCGAATCTTCGATAAATTTACCCGAGCATGCCGATTTTCCTACTTTTCATCTTGGACTATATCAAGATGGATTAATTTTCGACACGGAAACTAACATTTTATACTACTATACGTACGCTGACAATCGCAGTGAAGAAATCAAAACGCTAATTGAGCAACTCGCTTCAGTTCAAATTCCGACTCAACTTGTGTCTGCAAAGTTTCTTGGATACAGCGACACCAAAGAGGAGTATACAAAAGCGGTACTTCACACATTGGAAGAGATCAAGGCCGGGAATACGCTTCAGTGTGAGGTTGGATTTAAGTCGTTCTATCGCATAACTGGGGACAAAATGGCAATCTATCATCGATTAAGAGAGATAAATCCAAGTCCCTATATGTATTACATCCAGTTTAATGACGTTGAACTAATGGGAGCAAGCCCCGAAGTGTTGGTCTCTTGTATCAATGGTCGCGTGTTAACCACGCCCGCTGGTGGAACAAGACCACGCGGAAAGAATGAACAGGAAGATAAACAGCTTGCGCGAGAATTGCTTTCTGATCAAAAAGAGATTGCTGAACACAATTTGCTGATAGACCTTCACCGAAACGATCTACAAAAGGTTTGCAAGATTGGTAGTGTAAAGGTAGCCCAACTGATGTATTTAATGCGCTTTAGTCACGTCCAGCATATTGTTAGCGACATTATCGGAGAACTGGCGTCCGATAAAACGACTTTCGACCTGTTAGCAGCGATTTTACCTGGAGGTGTGGTCTCTGGAGCACCCAAAATTGAAACAATGAAAATTATTCAACGCAATGAAAACACCCCCCGCGGACCCTATGGCGGTGCAGTCGGTCGATTTAGCTTTAATGGTGATGCCATCTTTTGTTTGCCGATCCGAAGCCTCTTCTGCAAAGGTGAGCGGTGCTTCGCACAAACGTCCAGCGGCGTTGTGTATGATTCAGTTGTTGAAAATGAATATCAAGAGATACGCGCTAAACTGGCGGCAATGGAAAAAACCATTCAAGAACTTAGCGGGGGGGAGAAAGATGAACCAGTCACAGCTGCTGTTGATTGATAACTATGATTCATTTACGTATAACCTTTATAACCTGTTTTCCTCTATTGATGGCGTTGTTTTAACGGTTAAGCGAAATGATGAAAATTATCTCAAGGAACTGGATCAAGGAAAATACGATGCAGTGGTCATTGGTCCAGGACCTGGTTCACCAACGAGTCAAGCCTACTTTGGAAATTGTTTGCAAGTGATTCAAGAATATGGAACACGCGGGATGCCTATTTTGGGGATCTGTTTGGGATTCCAAGGCATTGCATATGCCTTTGGAGCCTCATTAAAGCGCGCGCGGATGCCGATGCATGGAAAACTGAGTCAGTTAACCATTACCAAACCCAACAAACTTTTTCAAGGTATTACTGAATCGATTACAGTTATGCGTTACCATTCTCTAATGGTTGATCCTGATCAGCCTCTGCCAGACGATTTGATCTTTACAGCCGAGGTAAACGAAACGGAAGCATCCGTGAAGGTAAACGGTCGCGAGTTGATGGCTTTGGAACACGTGAAATATCCCATTTACGGCGTTCAATTCCATCCAGAATCATTCGCAACGGAAGCCGGACAGCGAATTGTAGAAAATTTTTTAGCTGCATCGAAGCAGCAATTGGAACATGTAACGGCATAATACGACAATTGGGCAGCAACCTGAGTCACTCGTTGGAGCGACTCAGGTATCTTTTTGTATTACTTATTGTGAAATCAGTACTTAATGCTTACAAAAGATACCTCCTAACCCCTAAAATTACAGAGCAAAAAATACAGACGATTTTTCACTGGAGTTGTGATGTTAAGTACTAGTGAAACAATCGCAAGCTTGATCTTACTGATCGAAAGTTTATCCAATCATTTCGGATTACAAGTGAGTGGCTAACCCTAATATGTATTGCAACGGTCGAACAAGATCTCTTTCCCATTGGAGTGATGATCAATCGTGCTTTTGGTTTGGAGGCTCATCCAATAACAGCTATTTCGGCTTTGATCATCTGTATGACTACGGTGAATACGTTTNTTGCGATTCTGTCACAACTTTTTCTTTTCAATCACGGATCATTTTGGTAAATGAATACCATACTATAGTCGAATATTGAATGGATTCAAAAGACAGGGATTGTTNCCTGTCTTTTCTATTTTCAAGGCCGATCACTCAATCGAATACAAGGCTGTTTGAAAAAGCATGGGGTGTATTTTGATTATTTGTTCGCGTTGTGCCGTTAAGCAGATTAGGCCAAACACAATGTTTGCATGTGATATTAGTGCTAATATGAACAGCTATTCGTTTGGATCAACGCGAATTGTTCTACTATTTAAGTAAAATTTTATTGACATAGATATAGATATTCCATAGAATATTACTCGAAAATGATAATCGTTTTCAATAAGGTGATCAACATACAGGAGGTTGACCATGAAAGCAAAACTGAAATCGATTTTAACTATTATCACTGTTATCGCTCTACTAACTGCCTGNACAAATACACCCACTGCTTCAAAGCAAGATGATTCTGAAACTCGTATTTATCAATCGGAAACAGGCAAGATCCGCATTCCGAAACAACCAAAACGGATTGCAATGATGGCAGCAACCTATGCAGGTAATCTCTTGCATCTCGGGATTACACCCATTGCTGTAAACGAATGGCCCAAAAAGAACAAGTTTTACGAAGGAAAATTGGATAAGGTTGAAGTTGTGACAGAGGATTCGATTGAAAAGCTGTTATCCTTAAAACCCGATTTGATTATCACCTATTCAGACGATAAAAATATCAAAAAATATCGCGAGATTGCCCCGACCGTGGCTTTAACCTATACCAAATATGATTACCTGGAGCAACACATTGAGATTGGGAAGATTGTTGGCAAAGAAAAAGAAGCACGCGCATGGGTGGAAGAATGGAAAAAGAAAACAGCCGTAGAACGGAAAAAGGTACAAGATGCGATTGGAAAGGATGCGACAGCAACAGTTCTTGAAACTTTCGGGAAAGATCTGTATGTGTACGGAAAAAATTGGGGCCGTGGAACAGAAGTGATCTATCAAGCGCTTGGGCTAAAAGCTCCGCCAAAACTGAAAAAGGATGTCTTTGGTCCGGGATATAAAGCGATTTCGACTGAAGTTATTCCGCAATACGCCGGAGACTATATTTTTGTTGGTCAAGGATCAAATTCAAAAAACACTTTTCTGGAAACAAGTGTTTGGAAGTCGATCCCAGCTGTAAAGGAAGGACGCGTGATCATGTTTGACTCCGACTCATTCTATTTCAATGATCCAATCTCCCTCGAAAAAGAGTTGGAGTTTATTGTCAATGCGTTACTCAAACACAAAAAGAAATAAAACAAGTACAGAAGGTGACGGAGAATTGTTACGAAAATCGCTACACGCTTGGATTGTGCTTGTCGCTGTATTAACTCTAGTGACAGCTTGTACGGGAAAAACACAGCAAGCAGCCACCAAAACACGTATTTATCAGTCTGAAAACGGGCAGATGAAGTTGCCGGAGAACCCCAAACGAGTTGCGGTAATGTTCCATCCGTATACCGGGAATTTGTTAAAACTTGGCATTACACCAGTTGCAATTACAGAATGGCCAAAACGAAGCAAATTTTTAAAAGGACAGCTCACGAAGTCCGTCGTAGTGGGAGAAGATTCCATTGAGAAATTGCTGTCCCTTCGCCCTGATTTGATCATCACATATTCCGGTGACAGAAATATTAAAAAATACCGTGAAATTGCACCGACGGTTGTACTTACACATACCAAGTACGATTATCTAGAACAACATATTGAGTTAGGAAAGATTGTCGGAAAAGAGAAAGAAGCACGCAAATGGGTGGAAGAATGGAAAAAGAAAACAGCCATAGAACGGAAAAAGGTGCAGAATGCAATTGGAACGGAGAAAACGGTCACAATTCTTGAGTCCTATCACAAGGAACTTTATGTCTATGGAAAGAACTGGGCACGCGGTGCAGAGGTGATCTATCAAGCGCTTGGACTAAAAGCTCCAGCAATAGTACAAAAAGAAGTATTTCCGCATGGTTTCAAACCAATCTCGGCAGAAGCTATTCCAAAATATGCTGGCGATATCATCTTTTTGGGTGAAGGATCCGAAACCAATAACTCATTTACGCAATCCGTTGTTTGGAAAAACATCCCTGCAGTGAAAAACGATCGTGTTATTCCTTTTGATGCTGATTCATTTAATTTTAATGATCCCATTTCATTAGAAAAACAGCTGGACTATATTGTAACAGAATTAGTGAAACGAAAATAAGATTTAGGTGTTTTCTATGGGGACAGAGAAACAATCAAATGTATCTGCAAGGCCAACAATTGGTTTACTAATGTTAATCATTGGTTTGTTGCTGCTTGTTGGCGGAATTGCAGTGGCGATTTCGGTCGGAGCGGCCAACTTGGATTTGCTTACAGTATGGAGAGCCGTATTCGCATATGATGCAACGAGAGAGGCGGATCAGATTGTCATAAGTCTGCGCTTGCCGCGCGAATTGGCAGCGGCGATGGTGGGAGCAGCTTTTGCAGTGAGCGGGGCAATCATGCAAGGAGTTACTCGCAATCCTTTAGCCGAACCGGGATTACTTGGCTTAAATGCCGGAGCTAGTTTAGCTTTGGCATGTATCTATGCATTTTATCCAGGCGCGACTTACTTTACCATCTTGCTGCTCTCATTTTTAGGCGCTGGTATTGGTGCTGGAATTGTATTAGGTTTGGGCTCACTCAAGCAAGGGGGAATGTCTCCATTGCGCATCACCCTCGCTGGCGCCGCTGTTTCAACACTGCTAACTGCTTTAGCTGAAGGAATTGCAATCTATCACAAGGTATCCCAAGATCTATCGTTTTGGATCGCAGGAGGCGTTTCCGGTGTGAATTGGGATCAGCTCAAATTGCTCTTTCCCGTTATCGCATTGGGAATTCTGCTATCCATTCTGCTCTCGAGAGAATTAACGGTTCTTAGCTTCGGCGAAGAGGTAGCAAAAGGTCTTGGGCAGCGAACATTTGTGATTAAGATGGTGCTAATGATAATNGTGCTGATCTTGGCAGGCGCGGCTGTGTCCATTGTCGGTGCTGTGGCTTTTGTGGGATTGGTGGTTCCTCATATTGTTCGTTTTCTCGTTGGAACTGATTATCGTTGGATTCTACCCTGNTCGGCCATTTTTGGCAGCTTGTTCATGGTGCTTGCCGATGCACTTGCCAAAACAATCAATGCGCCGTTTGAGACCCCAATTGGAGCAGTTGTAGCGATCGTTGGCATTCCATTCTTTTTCTATCTCGTTCGTAGAGGAGAGAGAAGGTTTTGAGCTCGCGCAAAAAGACGATATCCCCTTTCATATTGGCAGCAAGCCTACTGGTAGCTGTTTTTGTGATTAGCATGGCAACAGGACAAGTATCGCTCTCCGTGACACAGTTGGGGAGGACACTGATTGGTCAAGGAACCGATATTGAAAATTTGATCTTATTCGAGTTCCGCTNGCCGCGAATTTTGGTTACAATCTTAGCCGGTATGGGTCTAGCGGTTGCGGGTGCGATCTTGCAAAGTATTACCAACAACCCCTTATCAGAACCCGGCATTTTGGGAATCAATGCTGGTGCAGGTTTGATGGTTGTGGTTTACATCTTGTTTTTTACTGCTGAACCTACAACTTTTCTGTATCTTTTGCCGCTTTTTGCACTGTTGGGCGGCATATTGGCGGCAATGGTGACTTATCTGCTTGCTTTCAAAAAGGGAGAAGGAGCTAATCCTATCCGGATCATTCTAATTGGAGTTGGGATGGCAGCAGCCATGAATGGTGCCATTCTGACCCTGTCGACTCGCTTGCCCGAAGAACAGCATGATTTTTTTGCCAATTGGATTGCAGGGCGGATTTGGGGAGACGATTGGACATTTGTTCTGGCTTTGCTACCGTGGCTTACGGTGTTTTTGCCAATAGTGATGTCGAAAGCCAATGTATTGAATATTCTACATACAAATGATCAAGTAGCGATTGGTCTTGGAATCAATGTGGAGCGCGAGCGGTTAATTCTGCTTTTTATCGCAGTTGCGCTCGCATCGGCTTCTGTATCAGTTACAGGNGGTATTGCTTTTGTTGGTCTGATTGCGCCACATCTCGCAAGAGCATGGGTTGGTCACTCTTTCCAGCTGCTATTGCCAATTGCCGCATTTCTTGGCGGAACGTTGTTGCTCTTGGCAGATACAATTGGAAGAGTACTCTTAGATCCCAGCGGAATCCCTGCTGGGGTGATTGTTTCAGTGATAGGAACCATTTATTTTNTATACCTGATGATGAAACAATAAGCGCCCTTTGCATTTGTTTAGGGGCGCTTTTTTTTTTGGCCAAATAACCTTCGTTGTAAAGTAAACTAAAAAACACATGAATCCAGTTGACCAGGTATCAGCCCTAGACCCTGGCCAATGTTATTAAATCCAATGACATGAATCCATTATAGGTAGAGTGGGCAATATTGTTTACTAAGATAGAAGGGAGGCTCTACAGCTCTTCCATAGCATCCAGATGCTGATGCGATGGCAGTACCGATACTTCTCTTGCGGCTTGCACCGATAACAAGAGCGATTTTTCTTTTAGCTAAAGATTCATGATTTCATCTCTTTTAATAGAGATACAAATTGGTAGACTACGCATTTTATGGCATCTATTGGATAAAGAAGTGGAGAGAAGAGATATGCTAAAGAAAGATTCACAACCCCTTCATGATCTTGTAAAAAAGTAGCACATTGTTTATGCTATGCTTCTGATAAACAGATCTTTCGTGTTGGGAAAGAAAGGAGGAACTGCTACAAGCTTCGGGTGCACAAATTTGTTACAAATCCTTCGTAGCAGAGATGACAATGACTGCAAAAGAGTTCTTTTTGCTGTTTACCTATATATCCAATTGGAATATTCCCCTTAATCTATTGTTTGTTTCAATTGGTGCTCTCTATCTTCTAGTCACAGGGCCGCTTGCCACTACATTTCAAAACGGAGCTCCTGTTTCACCAAAGNAGAAGTTGTCTTTCCTATTTGGGCTTGCGATCTACTATTTTTCATATGGAAGTCCGTTAGCTTTGCTTTCGCATGAGTTATTTAGCATGCACATGCTACAGATGTCATTGCTTTATATCGTCATGCCTCCCTTTTTACTATTGGGATTACCGGGATGGCTGTTCCGTCCGCTCATCCGTATAAAATGGATTCGAAAAGTCGGTCATTTTTTAACTAGACCCATTTTAATTCTGTTTGTCTTCAATGGAGCGATTTCACTTCATCATATTCCAAAAATAATGGATTTCATCATGACTGATCCATTATATCATTTTATTTCACACCTTATTATGTTGACGCTAGCACTCTCTATGTGGTGGCCAGTTGTTTGTCCTGTTCCGGAACTTGACCGGGTCAAACCTTTGCACAAATTAGCATTTATTTTTGCCAATGGTGTCTTATTAACGCCAGTTTGTGCATTGATCATCTTTGCCGATCAACCATTATTCTCAACATTTCGAGAGATGTCCAACGTCGCACCGATTCTGTCACCCCTACATGATCAGACATTGGGAGGGGTGATCATGAAGATTGTACAAGAGGTTGTCTATATTACTGCAATTGGTTTCATTTTTATCCGATGGTTCCGCATTCAACGTCAAAAGGATGAGCAGGAAATGCTGGAGTGGCAACNAGGAGAAGTCTCAACAACAATTGGTAAGAAATAATAAGAGCACCATTTGCATCAATGAAAAAGAAGGAGGCAAGAGAGATTCTCTTTGCCTCCTCTTTCATACTGTTGACAACTGCTGCTGATACTCCATACAATATTCAAACTTATCCTCACAGTTTTCGATTTATTGACAAATTGGTTCAGGCTTTTATCTTTTTGATGATGGGGAATATGGAGCCATGAAGATAGGGGGGCTTGTTAGAAAGAGGCACTTAGGTTTGCTTGTCATCGGGGCGCTTCCAAAAATAAGTTCCTTATTTTGTACCTATAATTTAAGCAAACGATTAGCACTATCCGAGGATTCATACTCAATTTGTTGCTGTAATATTGTACTGATTCGCTTTTGTTCTTCCTCTGGTAAAATCTCGATATATGCGTAAACTCCACCGATATATTTACGAGAAGGAGTTGTCTTAAGCACAATCTCTTCAATATTATTTTTGGATTCATGATAACTTTGTGAGAGAGAGGCGATCTCAGATAAGGAGAAACTATATTCAAAATTGTAGCTTACTGTTTTGACTAATTCCGGAAATTTTGTGACAACATCAAAGCTTGTCAGTTTATCAACCAATTGTTGCACAACTTNTCTCTGTCGTTTGTTTCTTCCTTTGTCTCCCTCCGGATCTTTTCGCCTCATCCGCACGTAGGCGAGTGCCTCCGACCCATTTAAATGTGCAGGTCCTTTTTCAAAGTAAGCCGTTTTTCCACCTATCGTTTTAGCGCGAAAAGAAAATGGGACGTTTACATCGACTCCACCCAAAACATCAACGATATCCATAAATCCTTGAAAATTAACTTTTGCATAATAATCGATTGGAACGTGAAATAGATTTTCAACTGTTTCGCGTATATTTTGTACTGGATCCAGTTTTCGCTGATAGGCATAAGCAGCAGCTGCATTGATTTTATCCCTGGCACCATTTGTATTGGCAATCTCTACATACAAGTCCCGTGGAACACTTACGATTTTAATGGATTTGGTTTTGGGGTTGATTGCCACAATCATTAAGACATCCGGTCGCCAATTGTGAGTGTGCGCACTTCTTCCATCGGTGCCAATCAGCAAAACAGTAAAGGGATCTTTTTCAATGTCTACTTTTTTGGTACGTTTTGCGGAAAGCTTCAATTCTTTCTTCGTTTTCTCCACGGTGTCGTTGATGGTATATCCGATCTGATAGATAAAGAAACCGCCAACACTTACTAAAAGGATAATTACTAGACAAACTAATGTGATAATAAACTTAATATACTTGATATNCCTACCCCTCCTCAAAATGGAAGGTGTTCAGACGCTAACACCTACGACGAGGCTTCTTATGGTTAATTCGAAGAAAAATAAACTTTTTATGATATTAACAAATCTATTTATAAATGATCCTCAAAAAAATCGCAATNCAATTATATAATAGTATAAATAATTTCAAATTAAACTAAAAAAAATCAACCAACAGCTAGTGTTGATTGATTTGGGATCATCTTAGTCTACATGTTCATCTGGTCCTTCTTTATAAGTTAGCTCAAAGTCATTGACTAACCATTTTCCATTATTTACAACCATGTGAACGATGATATTCATTTTTTCAACAAAACTCTCTTTATTATCAACAGTTCTGACATAATCAAAATCAATATTCACTTTTTGGATTTCACCATCTTTAAAAGACTTGATATTTTTAATATCGACTCGTGTTTCAACATTGCTGTTTGCTTGTTGATCTTCTTCTTCTTGTTGCTTGGTGTTTTTTATCCATTTATTGTAAGCATCAGGAACCATCAGCGATTTGAGTTGTTGGAGACGCTCTTCAGGATTCATAGAGGTATTGTGATAGATTCTTGTGAACCGTGCTGCTTTCTGTTCTGCATCTTCTTCATTCTCTTTTGTTGATTGTTCGATTAATTGAGTATTGATCTGCTGTTGATAATATTGATTGCGACTGGATAAATTTTTTATCTTCTGTTGCAATTCTTGATTCTCTTTTTTGAGTTGATTGACCTGTCTGTAATTGTTAAGACCCAGCACAAAAAAGATGACTGTTAAACATCCTAAAACAATAATAGCAACTCTGCTCAATCTAGAATCAATCCTCCTTTCCAATTCTAAAAGGGAGGGAGATAACGTCTTGGATTGACCTGTCCACCCATAAAGGAAGTCTTGATTTCAAAATGCAAATGTGTTCCTGTTGAGTTCCCAGTATTTCCGATAATCCCAATAACTTGTCCTCTCTGGACTTGATCACCAACTCTCACATGGATTCTGGATAAGTGTCCATACAGGGTCCAAAAGCCATTATGATGATTGATAACAACACAATTTCCATATCCATAAAAACCAGATCCACTTGTACCAAATGATGCAAACTCGACTGTACCCGATTGCGATGCCAAGATTGGCGTATTATCACCTAAATCCATATCAATACCTTTATGATAAGATGAGCAACCTTGGCATGATCTAGGACCGAAATCGGAAGTGAGTACAATTCGTTCTTGTGGAAATTGGAAACCCAGTTCGCTGGGATCTAAGGGAATAATACCGCCTGTTTCCGAACAGTTTCCTGAAATCCCACCTAATTCGTTTGCGATTTTTGTGACGTTCGGAACCCAGTGCGCATTGAGATTATTTGGATCGTTATTGGCGCCAACTGGTGCATATTTCCTTCCGATTTGTGCAATAGTTGTGAGACCTTGGCTAATATAACCATCGTATAAGAGTTTGGCCATTGCGTGAATTCCTTCATCTAATGTTGCAAATGTTCGCAAACCACCACTTCCCATAATACCACCTGGGTTATTCTTTTCACGTACGGCTTTGGATGTTCCATTACCTGTTTCATGTATTGCNATTGCAGCAAGCAATACAACATCGATCCCATTATTCACAGCCGCATCATAAAAAACTTGTTCTTTGCCTTTAAAAACACCTCCAAGATGCGGACGAAGCTCCTCTGGTGTTATGGGTTGATCCCGACAGATGATGGTTCCAGGGGGATAATACCCTTGATTCTGATTGAACATGGATAAGAAAACTATTAAGCCAACCGAACCTGCAAAAGCAATTGCAATCAATAGGATTAATAGGAGGGGACGACGTAGAGAATCTCTTTTTCTTTCTCTATCTCTTTTTCTAACTTCTCTCGTGTAACGTCTCCTTACAAACATGTAACGCCTCCTAACAAAAAAGAAGAAAATTATAGGACTATTAAATATATATTATATAGAATTTTGATTCAATAAACGAACATGAAAGAAAAATTTATTCTAATAAAGAGAATGAAAAAGACTATCTTTTTATCTCAACTAAAAAAATAAACTTGTAAACTCTTTAATCTGAATAGATAAATAAATAA